>Ga0194037_1000453_pt1 | contig 31816 bp, 31 predicted proteins | sample JunL306m_MetaG_FD_148653 | JGI IMG/M metagenome (GOLD analysis project Ga0194037, IMG submission 148653) | Anoxic zone freshwater microbial communities from boreal shield lake in IISD Experimental Lakes Area, Ontario, Canada - Jun2016-L304-6m | ecosystem: Environmental > Aquatic > Freshwater >...
CTTTATTTCATTTAACAGGCAACCGAGACATTTCTTTGGTTGATGAAGGTACTTTGACTAAACTAGCCAACAACTACCCCTATTTTGCACCTGTTCAAATGCTCCTTTCTGCAAAGTTGAAAGATAGTAATTCCCAGGAATTCATTAAACAAGCTCAAAAAACAAGTCTTTATTTTACGAATCCATATTGGTTACACTTTTTATTACAAGAAAAAAATGCTAAGCCTGAAATCAAAGAAGAATCTCCGTCTTATTTGGATTATCAATTAGGTAATTCTACCACATTTGTTCAGGAATTGCCAGAAATAGAACCTGTATTCATAGATAAAGTAGTAGAAAACCATCTTCCCAATACTGAAAATGAGTTGTCTGGCAATATATCAATTCCAACTGTTGAGTTGGTAAAAGAAATGATGCGTGGAATTGATAAACAGGTACTTTCAGACGTATTTATTGATGATAATATCGAGGATGAAATAGAACAACCCATTTTTGATGAATCTGAAGAATCGAGTTCTATCCTAGCACAAATGGAACCTTATAATGAGGAAACAGCAACAGATTTAAGTAATTCTAAGATTTCTAACCTTCTTTCCTCCCAATTAGCAGATTTTAAAAAACCAGTGAATGAGGAGGCCGAATTGGAAATTTCAAAGGAACCAATGCACACTATCGATTATTTTGCCTCACAGGGCATTAAAATCGACTTAAGCAAGATTCCTCAGGATAAATTAACCACACATCTTCGCAAATTTACAGAGTGGCTGAAATATATGAAAAGTGATAATCCGAATCCAATTGACCTTGGAACAAACCAGGATTTAGAAGAAGCAGTAGAAATTATTGCTAAAACTTCGAATGAAGAAAAGGAAATAGTTACCGAAACAATGGCAGATGTTTTGCAAAAACAAGGGCATTTAGACAAGGCAATTCAGCTCTATATTAAATTAAGTTTCATAAATCCTGAAAAATCCGCTTATTTTGCCTCCAAAATTCAACATTTAAAAGGTATACAATGATAATTTTGTTTTTGATCTTGATTGTGATTGCCTGTGCGGCGCTAGGATTTATTGTTTTGGTTCAGAACCCTAAGGGCGGTGGATTATCTGCCAATGTAGGCGGATTGAGCAACCAGTTAATGGGTGTTAAGCAAACTACAGACGTTTTGGAGAAAGGCACTTGGCTATTTGCTGGAATAATCGCTTTATTAGCCATTTTTTCAAGCATATTTTTAAAAGGAGGCGTTTCTTCTAATGTAGACAATTCCCTTTTACAAAAAGTAAATACCAGTAGTTCTGCACCTGCTGCACCAGCAGCAACTCCAACAAATGCAGTTCCACTTTCAAAAGATGCTGGAAAGAAATAAAAAATTAGCAAATAATATTGACCCTGTCTGCATCTGTAGACAGGGTTTTTTATTTAATTTGACCCTATGAAATCCTTTTTAAAATTCGCATTCCTTGTTTTGTTCCTAATAGCCATTGTTTTAGGTTGGTTTGTTTTGGGTCCAGCCACTAATTTCTCAGAAAAAAATAAGTATGTCCTAATTCCAAAAAATGCGTCAGATAAGAATTCAATCCTTAAAAATTTTGAAGAAAACGGTATCATTAATCAACCACTTGTTTTAGACCTTCTCATTAATTTATTAGGAGATTGGGAACATATTAAACCTGGCAAATACGAGGTGAAAAATGGACAAAGCTTATGGTCAATTGCGCGACAATTAAAGAAAGGCAGAACTGCAGAAATGAAACTGGTGATCAATAGACTAAGACTCAAAGAGGATTTAGCAAAGTTGATTAGCAAAAGCTTTTCTCCTGACTCGGTTGAAGTAATGAATTATTTACAATCGAACGACTCATTGGCAAAATGGAATGTAGATAGCAGTACTGTTTTTACAATGATAATACCTGACACCTATAATTTTTATTGGGATGCCTCTTTAGATAAGATCTTTCAGAAATTGCATGATGCCAGTATTAGTTTCTGGTCAAAAAATGGGCGTGAAAATAAATTGGCTGCGAGTCATTTAAGTAAAATTGAAGTTTATACACTTGCCTCCATTGTAGATGAGGAAACCAATTATGATTCTGATAAATATAAAATTGCAAGTGTTTATATTAACAGGCTACAAAAAAATATGCCTTTACAGGCCTGTCCTACGATCAAATATGCCATGAAAGATTTTACGCTCACTCGTATTTATGAAAAGTATTTAACCAACCCTTCTTTATATAATACCTATAAACATAAAGGCTTACCACCTGGCCCAATTTGCACCCCATCACCTAAAACACTTGATATTGTTTTAAATGCTCCAAAAACAGATTATCTATTTTTTGTTGCCAAAAGTGATTTCAGCGGATATCATCATTTCAGTAGTAATTTTGCAGAACACAATACTTTTGCAAAAGAATATCAGAAGGCCTTAGATATTTATATGGCTGAAAAACAAGCGGGAAAGAATTGACAAAAATTGAACGAATTATAGTAACGTCAAAACCTATTGCTTTTCTTATTAGAAAGAGTAAAGAGATTGTAATTCCCGGATTCCAAGGGCTCCCATTGTTTGATGTGATTCGATTTTTTTTCATGCAGGTGAATAAAATTGGCTTGAATGAAAGAGCTTCTGCTATTTCATTCAATGCAATCATGGCGATTCCTGCAGCATGTATCTTCTTATTTTCTGTAGTACCTTATCTACCTGTATCTGCCCAATTTAGAACAGAATTGTTGGCACTGACTAAAGACCTAACTCCGAATAAAAAGACCTATGATTTAGTGGAAACCTTCTTAAACGATTTTTTCAAAAAATCAAAAGGAGGGCTTTTGTCATTTGGTATTTTAATGGTGATATTTTATGCGTCAAATGCTATGATGGGAATTATCAGAACTTTTGACAAATCGATCCTACATGCCAAAACCCATTTCATTCACAAAAGATGGAAAGCCATAAAACTCACATTATTGCTGATTATGTTAGTAATAAGCTGTGTACTATTTTTAATCGGACATGATGCGTTAGAAAAAATATTGCGCCATTATTTCAATATGAAAAAAGCTGACTGGTTATGGTGGTGGGAAAGTACCAGATGGTTAGTGATTGTGGCTTTAATTTTCTTTGGTATTTCATTCATTTACAGGTATGCCCCGTCAGTGGAAGAAAAATGGAATTTCGTTTCACCCGGATCCTTATTGGCAACTTTTTTAACCCTTGCTTCAACCATTATTTTCTCCTATTGGGTATCTCATTTTGGAAGTTATAATAAAGTATACGGATCGATTGGAACCGTATTAGTAATAATGATAATCATCGATTTTAATGCATTGATTTTGCTGATCGGATTTGAACTGAATGTAAGTATCACATATTTACAAAAACAAGTGGAAGCAAGAAAAAAGGCTGAGGAAGCCTCTATAATAGAGTCGATTTCTTAAGCGCTCTTAAATCTTTGAACCTAAATTTCACTTTGGGTTTACCCCATACCTCTTTAATTTCCTGCATTCTTTCTTCAGATAAACTAGGCTGATCATAGTGCCCGGCATTTTTCTTTTGTCGATATGCTTCATAAATACTGATAGCACAGGCTACCGATATGTTAAGGCTTTGAATCATCCCCACTTGCGGAATAATGATATTTCCATCTGCATGACTTATCATTTCTTCACTTACGCCATCATGTTCATTTCCAAATACAAGCGCAATTGATTCTTGTGTAAAATCAATATCATACAATGATGTTGCATCCGTTGATAAATGTGTAGTATATATTTTACTGAAATTCGATTTAAGAACAGGGATGCACTCATCCAAAGAAGTATACTGATGAACTGTTAACCATTTAGCTGCACTACTACTACTTTTAGGGCCAAAATAGGAATGTTTGGGCATGATACTATTAATAACATAAATGTCTTGGATTCCCACAGCATCACAAGTACGCATTACCGCAGATATATTATGCGGATCATGCACATTTTCCATAACAATGGCCAGGCCCGACTGCCTTAGTGAAAGCACTTTCTGGAATTTATCTGCTCTTTCTGGAGTCATAGTTATTTTAAATTTACAATCTGTTGTTTCAAATCATATGTTAGGCAAATATCCAACAATTAGAAAATAAAGGTCATAAAATCTAGCTCCTCCCATAGCTATACCCCATTCTTTGATTTTTATCCACTTAATCAAATCAATCACTTGTTTTTCTTATTAAAGGCCCTAATTTTAATGTGTAATCTCCAAACGTAACCCATGTATTCTACCAAAAATGTTCGTGGAGAACATTTATTATGGTTAACCCCAATATTGTATATATGGTTAACCAGCATCAATGCTCCCATTCAAAGCTTTATCATTTTTAACGATGGAGATTTTTATATAGTGAACTTTTTTTCTGCCTTAGTCATCTTATTAGCAATCATTTCCATCCCGTATTTTATTCATCGTTATTTAAGGAAATATGAGGCAAGAAGTATTATCATATCCTGGGTTCATATAGTTCCAACACTATTGCTTATTTTGAGTATTATTACCATTTATGCATATGCCCCGCCAATTGATAGATCATGGAAAAATTCAGTATTAAGTAATCCAAATTTCATAAGGTGGATGAATTTTAATGATGCTGCTATTACCCTCTTTGCTGTACTACTTCTAGTACAATTAATATACATTATCTATGGATTGATTGTAATTTATCAACTTAAGTCTGAACAGTCTGAGATGGAAGATTCAGAGGAAGAAACATATACTTTTGATGATCATGCAATAATGATAAATCCAGCTTATAAATATACCTGGATTCCTAATCCAGCAGAACCTTCCAATTGAATCTCACCATTTTGAAAATTTATTCCAGAAGCAATATCTTCTGATAACAAAAGTGGGCCATCCATATCCACAAGATCTATTTGAGGAAGAAAATTTGCAATTGCGGCTGAGCCAATGCTACTTTCATTCATACTACCCATCATTACTTTCATTCCAAGATCACGGGCTTCTTTTATCATTCTTCTTGCAGGTGTTAATCCACTGCATTTTGTGAGCTTAATATTGATGCCATGAAAATGATTGTAACATTTTGAAACATCCTGTTCAAAAACACAAGATTCATCAGCATAAAGTGGAATCGTTGATTGCTCGTACAAAATTTTCATTCCTTCCCAGTTATTCTTTTCTAATGGCTGTTCTATCATTTCTACTCCAAGTTCAGCCAATTTGGGAATTTTTTCTAAAGCCTCATTCAACTCCCATCCTGCATTAGCATCAATTCTGAATACTGCATTTGTTTGTTCACGTAAGGCCTTTACTATTTCAATATCTTGATCTGTGCCTAGTTTGATTTTATAAATCGGCCATGGCTGCTCTTTTATCTTAGCCACCATTTTATCAATTGTATCAATACCAATTGTATAATCACATAGTGGTGTTTCTTTCCATGCTGTTCCCCATAATTCATATAAAAGCTTCCCTTTCATTTTTCCAAAAAGATCCCAGGCAGCCATGTCAAGCGCACAAACTAAAAAAGGATTTTTAGGAAATAAATGGTGCAAATAATGCCAATATCTTTCAGGATCTGTTAATGCAAACTTTTCAACCATTGCTCGCTTCGATTCCAAATCAGCAATCATTTGTGCTACTGTTATATCATAATATACAATAGCAGGTGCTTCTCCGTAACCAACAAAATTCCCTATTGACAATGCAACAATCAGCGAAGGCTGATGTGTTTTTGTCCTGCCATTTGAGATTGTAAATGGGTATTTAAATGGCAATTCTTTTTGCCAATATTGTAAATTCATATCGTAATTAATATACTGTATGGAAACAGTAGTACAAAAAACACTTAACGCTTACGACCTTCCGCTAGCTTTAATTGCTTTGCCAAGATTTTGGTTAAACATTTCAAATCCTAATAGTGCTTCTAAACTATGATGCATTCTATATCGCCAATAATGCTTTGGATTGGCCGGTATGTTGATCCGTTCATCATTTGGATTTTCGCGACGTACCGCAGGATCTATTCCCATAATATCTTGCAATTGGAATATGCTCCACATGGCTGGGGAATATAAATGTTGTAAAACTATGGCGTTATTAATCCATGCTTCGCAAAAAAATGGAGCTTCCCCTAGTTGACCAAGCTCGTGATTATAAAACTTTTGTATACTTTCTCTGTCTTCTTCCCACCAACCTCTGATGGTACTCATATCATGTGTAGATGGAGTTACTACGCTTAAATAAGGTGCATCGTTTGGATGAAAGAATTCTTTGGTAGGATCTTTTGGCATCCTTTGAATTTCCAAACTAAGTAACCCTAATTGACGCATAACTTCTGGGACACAGGTAGGTACCATTCCAAGATCTTCACCACAAACCAACATATTCGTTACTCGTTTTAAGGCAGGTAATTTTTGTAATGCTTCCTGCATCCAGAAATCGTCTTGTCTTTTATAAAAATATTGAACGAATAAATCTTTCAGCTGATTTTGAGTATTCCAGTCTAAATTTTTAAAAGAACTGGTAGACTCCATACCAAATCTAAAATGGAATTGTTGTCCCTGAGATCCTTCTACTTCAAACAAAATAACATTACTGATCAAATCAAAAAGTTGTTGCTTTTGTTTTTGATGATACTCATTATTTTCTAGTGTATTAAAGTATTGCTCAACTAATCGCTGGGTAGCAAATGCTGGCTTTAATTTGTAGCCTGAATATCCATCCTCTTCAAGAAATTGTTTTTTCGCATATTCATTTTCATAGCCAAAAACTTCCCACAAAGTATTTTCTGTGAGGTAAGGTTTTGTGTAACGATGATTATCGAACCAAATATTTCTGGAATTAAATTCATTTATATGCATGGGTATTGCTGGAACAAAATAACCCATGATACCTTCCACTGCATCCATTGGAATACTCCAAATTCTAAAGAAACCAAGTATATGATCTATTCTAAAGGCATCGAAATAATAATTCATTTGTTCGAAACGCTGTTTCCACCAAGCAAATCCATCCTCTTTCATTTTTTGCCAGTTGTAAGTGGGGAATCCCCAATTCTGTCCCTTTATAGCAAAACCATCAGGAGGTGCACCAGCTTGCATACCCATATGATATAATTCTGGTTGCTGCCAAGCATCTGCGCCATTGCGGTAGATACCAATTGGAATATCGCCTTTTAATATGATCCCCTTTGAGTGTGCATAATCTGAAGCTTCTTTCAATTGCAAATGCAACTGGTACTGTGTAAAATAATGTAGCGCAATTCCTTCATAAGCTTCAGAGCCTTCTTTTATCAATTCATTTACTTCAATTTTGTTGTATTGTTGATGTGTAGGCCACTGACTAAAATCGGCTGTTTTATACTGATCTCTTAAATAACAGAAAACAGCATATGGTTCTAACCAATGAATATTTTGATTGAAGTATTGTTGGAAAGATTTGTCTTTTAGAAATTGAAGTTTATCCTGCTCATATGCTTTTTTAATAAACGCAATTTTAACTTGATTCACAGCTTCATAATCGACTACCTCTAATGCATTCAAATCTGAATATTCAATTTTCAACAACTTCAGATCATTGATAGCATCACCTTTCGCCAGCAAATCAAGATTTAAATACATGGGATGTAATGCAAATGCAGAAATGGATGCATAAGGATAAGAATCAGTCCATGTATGTGTTGCAGTTGTATCATTAATTGGTAAAATCTGAATCAATTTCATTCCCACTTTTACTGCCCAATCAACCAATAACCTGATATCTGTAAATTCACCAACCCCAAAGCTGTTTTCAGATTTCAAACTAAAAACAGGAATTGCCACTCCTGATGCCTTCCAATTAATTTCAGGAAGTACTAGAAATCCATCATGAATAATTGTTTGTTCATCTGCCAGATTAGTTTCATAAAGCACTCGATTATTTCCTTCCTCAAACCGTAAAAACTTTTTGGTGATGGTATCATAAATCCCATATTTATATGCTATTGGAAACAACTCTTGCGTTAAATCTAAACTTACTGTATAATAATTTTCTTCTAGCTTTCTATTCATTAAAATAGGATTGTTAATATCCCATTTTGCAAGGCCTTTACAACTTCCAACAATACATAATGTTTGTCCTTTAGAAAGCAAAGGGGTCTTAACTTTAAACTGATGCGTTACTTTTTTGGGAATTGATATTTTTACATCCGTATGATTCCCTTTTAATAAAACATTTGTAAAAGGTTCTGTATAAAATACGTTTTCAAAATAACCTGCAAAGTTCCAGGAATCAATAGTAATAACGTTTCCAGTACTAATATCATTAGGATCTATTTGCTTATCGTTACCCGCATCATAACTTAGGCTTTCATCATTATTACGAATTATATATTGATAGGTAATGGCTTGGGTAATGGGTTCTGATTTAGAAAAATCAAGATCCAATGACCATCGATCATCATTATTGTAATACATGGAAACCGCTTTCAATGGGTCTCCATTTCCTAATAAAGGATGGTTACCACAAATCAATATTTCTTGCCCGAACTTTGTACGATATCTGAGTTGAAAACGAACTTGACTAATCACTTTTCTTGATTGTTTTTTATCTGAAGGAACTTTTAATTTGTTACTCTCTTGAATTGAAGGTATTGGTGTTTGTTGGGGATCCTTAATTGTTTTGGCCAAAGCAGCAGCTTTCGATTTTTTCTTAGTATTTGTTATATACTCTGCCTTTTTTGTATCCAATGACTTTGCAATGGCTTTCTCCTTTCCAGCTTGCGGCTGGGAAGCAATCGTTTTTTTATCCTTATTCAATCTCCTCGATTTAATACGTAAAAATAAATAAAACAATGTGTAATTCAAACACAATAATTAAACAATAATGGGGCTTTTTAGATAAGCTAAGGCTAAAAGCTAAAATAAAATGTAGTTCCTTCCCCAAATCTTGCCTGTTTTAAGTTTCTTTGCCACAAATTAATAGACTATCATCCGTGAAAGAAAATCTCCATACGATTCCTACATCAAACACAGCTGGCCATCCTTTAAAAATCTATACGGATGGGTCTTCAAGAGGTAATCCTGGACCTGGAGGCTATGGGGCAGTTCTTCTATGGGGTGATGCGCAAAAAGAATTATCGGGAGGATATCGCCTTACCACCAATAACAGAATGGAATTATTGGCAGTTATTAAAGCATTGGAGTCTTTAAAAAAAAGAGGCATTTCCGTAACAATTTATACTGATAGTCAATACGTTGTAAACAGTATCGAGAAAAAATGGTTAGACAATTGGATTAAAACTGATTTTAAGGGTGGTAAAAAAAACAAAGACCTATGGATTCATTTTTACGCATTATCAAAGCACTTTAAACTAAAATTTATTTGGGTTAAAGGCCATGCAGAAAACAAATGGAATAATCGGTGTGATGAATTGGCAACCAGTGCTGCTGATAGTAAAAAATTAGAAATTGATGAAAGTTATGAATCGGAACATAGTTAATCCCATAAAAAAAGCACTCAAATTCTGAGTGCTTTTTTTATGGGATTATTATTTTAAACAAAATCAGGCTATCTGTTTTGTTTCAGTTGATCTTAATAAAGAGTAGCCTCCGAACAGTATTGCGCCAAATACCACAGTTCCGACAACACTATTCTGATAAAATGGAACTCCATCTACCAAAGTCTGAATCAATCCTCCGAATGTACGAGAACGCTGATACCCACCATTACCAAACCAAACTAAACTATTTGATAAAAGAAAATAAGTGGTAGGTGCTGCAATAGAAGCTAGAATTACTTTAAAGATTTTAGCATCACTTATGATGAAACCAAAAACTGTAAGCCCACCAATTAAAAGATAATTAACCCATTGACCGCTATAAAATCCCTCTATCTCAGAATAACCATAATTATAAAGTACTTGATACAGAAGATCAGATATGAACATTGAAATTAAGGGAAGAGAAAAAGCCCATTTTTTATTTTGTACAAAAAATGCGCCTCCAAATAATGCCAAAGCAATTTGTGGTGCAAATCCATATGGCCTATTAGGTAAAATTCTATATATAGAAGATATAGCTACCATCAGGCCTATTGACAAAAGAACGTTCTTATTTAGTTTCATCATTTATTATTTCGAGGCAAAAATAGGCGAAAAAATATTTTAAAATGAATTTTTCGCTAAGTGTGAAGAAAGCGGGTATAAGCTATACAAAAGCCTTAAACAAAGTGCAATGGCCAGATGAAATTAAAGTATAGGATGCTCCAGGCAATAGGCAAATTGCTTCCCCCTTTTTAAGTGCCATACTATTATTTAATACAACCCCACCTTCTGTTACCAACAATATTTCCATGGAAACAGACACATTACTGTATGATATATTACTTTTAAGGTCGATTTTGCTGATTGCAAAATCGGGTACTGGACATGGATAATTTTTCTCCCCTGTACGAATTTCGTTTCCTTTCATTACTAAAGGAACGATTCCTTCAAATAAAGTATGTTTCATTAATTCTGGTACATCAATATATTTAGGCGTTAACCCGCATCTTAAAACATTGTCGCTATTCGCCATTAATTCAATATTCTGGCCTTCCAAATATGCGTGAGGCAAGCCTGCACCTTGAAATACAGCTTCCCCAGGTTTAGCATTTACAATATTGAAAAAATAAATTGAGAATACACCTTTATCTATATTAGAGATATGGTCTTCCCCTTCAAATAATTTAGAAACCCACCATCCGGGATCTGCCTTAGTTAGTAATCCCTCTTTTTTATATCTGATTTCTCTTTTAACCGTCTGCATTAAAAAAGAATTGACTTCATCAACGCTCATCTCCATCACAAACTGATATAAGGCCTGATAACCATCCCTTTTAAAAAGCGGTAATAAAATATTAAACTCAGGTACATCTATCAATGTCTTTTCCAATAAACTCTTTTCTTTAAATCCATGCAATAACCAAAAATCACTTAAAGCAACCATGACTTCCGGCTTGTGATTTCGGTCTTTATAATTTCTATGAGCAGCATTGATAGGAATACCTGCAGCTTCCTCACGATCAAAACCTAATCCTGCTTCCTTTTTACTCGGATGCACTTGAATAGAAAGCATCTGTTTTACATCTAATACTTTTAATAGATATGGAAGTTCTCCGAAATTTTTATAAATGGATTCACCTAAAGCTTCTACCGGATCTTTTTTAATAAGATCATACAAAGTGGTACCTATTTCATGATCCAATATCTGAGCGGAAGCAGAAGGATGGGCACCTAACCAATATTCTGCACATGGTGATGCATCTATATTGTTTATACCTAACATTTCAGGAATAAAGGTGTTCCCACCCCAAGCATAATGTTGAATACACCCTTTTATTTTAAAAATTTTGTGGGAAGCTTCCATTATTTGAATTTTATTTTATTTAACGCAAATACAAAGGAAATCTTGTGTTAAACCCAGATTCTAATCATTAAATCTTGATTATGAAAACAAACAAAGAAAAAGGTGATAATGGCGAACAGATCGCTTCAGATTATTTGTTGGAAAAGGGCTTTCAGATCCTGGATAGAAATTGGAGACATCACCATCTCGAAGTGGATATTATTGCTTCAAAAGAAGATTTACTTCATATTATTGAAGTAAAAACAAGGCATTCTCTTCGCTTTGGAAGGCCTGAAGAAAGTATTACAAGGGATAAAATGACCTTTCTAAAAAATGCAGCAGAAGCATATCAATTTCTACATCCCTACTGGAAATATTTGCAATTTGATGTGATTGCAATTACAATGATTGGTCAGGAACCTAGAGAAATATTTATGATCGAAGATGTGTATTTCTAAACTTTATTTAGCTTTTTTTTCTGGTTTAATACCCTGTTCCATCATTTTTTCAACCATCTTATAAGTAGCAGGACAATAATTAATATTTTGCTGATGCCAATGCATATAGTCTGGCATTTTCCTTTTTTTAAGATGAGGAAATCCAGAACAATCAGTAGGCCTTACCTCATAAATACTGCACATATTAGTTTCCTTACTCAAAAACTGACAGGGCTGTTTTTTATTGATCCAGTCTTTATCCTCTTCTTCATAGATTAGCCATTTCTCTGTAAACTCTTGGATAGACATTTCTAAATGATTTGAAATACGCTTCACATCAGCCTTTGTAAAAGTGGGTGTCATACTTTTACAACAATTTGCACAACTTAAACAATCAATCTCCTGCCAAACCTGGGTATCTATTTTTGATGCCATATTATCAAGCCCCTTTGGTGGATTCTTCGCGATAGCTCCTAAATATTTTGTAAAGGCCTTTGTATTATGACGAACTTTTTGTTTAAATGAGCGAAGATTCACTTGCATATTACTTGTTTCTGATTACTGATATAAGTACACAATTTAGGGAATCAAAATTTAAATCAATCAAAGAGAAAATCTAATTAGTAACTTTCATTCCAATACGAATTTTGTTTATCTATTTTAGTTTGATATAGCGATGTGGGACTCTTATAAAAATGGGTTTAAGGGATATCTTCAACTTGAAAGATCATTAAGTGATCATTCTGTTGAAGCATACTTGCATGATATTGAAAAATTGACTCAGTTTTTATTGATGAATCAATCAGCAAAATCCCCAGCTGAGATTGAGTTGAAAGATCTGCAACATTTTATAAAATGGATTAATGAATTGGGAATGGGCCAAACATCTCAAGCCCGTATCATTTCAGGAATTCGAAGTTTTTTTAAGTACTGTTTGATTGAACAGATCTGTTCTAAAGACCCTACTCAATTATTGGAAGCCCCAAAAACAAAAAGAAAACTTCCCGATACCTTAAGTTTCGAAGAAATCGAATTAGTCATAGCTCAGATAGACCAAAGTAGTCCAGAAGGAGGCCGGAACAAAGCAATTTTAGAAACTATGTATAGTTGCGGTCTTAGGGTCAGCGAAGTCATTAATCTTAAAATATCTGGTATCTATCCCGACCTTGGTTTCATCCGTGTAACTGGGAAAGGCGACAAAGAAAGACTTGTGCCAATTGGAAAAGATGCCATAAAATATATCCTTATCTACAAAAACAATATCCGTATTCATCAAAAAATTCAAAAGAACTTTGAAGATTTCTTATTTCTAAATAAAAGGGGAACAGCATTGAGCAGGGTGATGATTTTTTATATCATAAAGGAAATGGTAATGAAAGCAGGTATAAAAAAAATTGTTTCTCCCCATACCTTCCGTCATTCTTTTGCTACCCATTTAGTGGAAGGTGGGGCAGATTTAAGAGCCGTTCAGGAAATGCTCGGGCATGAAAGTATTACTACCACCGAAATATATACACATCTTGATCGAGATTACTTACGTGATACACTTCAACGTTTCCATCCTGCCTATAAATAAATTACCAATTATAAAAAATGATTGGCAATCAGCTTTGCAAACATTAGGTTTGTAATATAAAAAAATCACACATGAAATGAGCATGAATAAATTTCACTCAACAGAGAAATAATTCATTGCGAATTGTATGTAACCTAAATCAAAATATAAACACATGAAAAGAATTTTTTTGCTTGCAATTATGTCGTTTTCATTAATTGCAAATGCGCAGATTAAAATGCCTGCACCCAGCAGCACGCAGACTATTTTACAAGATTTTGGCATGGGTAAAGTTGAACTTACTTATTCAAGGCCAAATATTAAAGGACGTTCATTATTAAAAGAGAATAGCGATTTAGCTCCTTTGGGTAAGCTTTGGCGTTTGGGAGCAAATGCTGCTACCAGAATTAAATTTACCGACAACGTTACTATGGGCGGTAAACTTTTGGATACTGGTTCCTATGTTTTATATGCTATTCCCGGAAAAGAATATTGGGAGATTATCGTAAATAAAGGTTTGAACAATTGGGGAACTGATGGATATAAAGAAGCTGAAGATGTAGTAAGATTTAAAGTAAAATCTGAGAAAACTTCTGCTTCAGTGGAAACCTTAACCCTGCAATTTGCGGCTATCCAACCTGAAACATGCGAACTTCAAATAATTTGGGGTACTACAGCTGTACAGGTTCCAATCAGTACCAATGTGAAATCTAGATTAAAAGCTCAAATTGAAAAAGAATTGAGTGCCGACAAAGTAAATCCTGCTAATTATCAAATTGCTGCAAACTTTTATTTAGAGTGGGATAAAGACTTAACTAAAGCATTAGCAAATGCAAAGAAAGCTACAGAAGCTACTCCTAATGGATTTTGGTTGTTTTTATTAAAAGCCAAAATTGAAAAAGAAAATGGCGATAAAATAGCAGCAAAAGCCAGTGCTGAAAAATGTATCGCTTTAGCAACCGTAGCTAAAAATGATGACTACGTTAAACAAGCGAACGACTTAATTAAGAAATTGTAGAAGAAGTCAAAAGTAAAAATTCAAAATTCAAAAATAGAAAGGGCTAAATATATCAGCATTAAAGATTTTGAAAATATAAAAGCCTCTGATAATTCAGAGGCTTTACTTTTTACTTTTTACTTTTGAATTTTGAATTTTGAATTTCACATTATCCTACCCCGCCATATCCGGAATAACCTCCGATTTATACGCACCAGCATCAAGCTTTGCTTTTGTTTCAGTAAATGCAATAAGGGTTTCATTAATATCTGCATCAGAATGAGCTGCTGTAGGAATTAATCGATAAATGATATGACCTTTAGGGATCACAGGATACACAACTATAGAGCAGAATATTTTATAATTCTCTCTCAAATCCATTACCATTGCTGTGGCTTCCTCTACTCCACCCTTCATATAAACAGGTGTAACTGGAGTATCCGTATTCCCAATATCAAATCCTCTTTCTTTTAAGCCTGTTTGCAATTTCAATGCATTACTCCAAAGTTTTTCTTTAAGTTCAGGTTGGGTTTGTAATAATTCTAAACGCTTCAAATTGCCCAGTACTAATGGCATTGGGACACTCTTAGCAAATATCTGTGATCGAATATTGTATCGGATAAAGTCAATAATTGCTTTATCCCCCGCCATAAATGCACCAATAGATGCCATCGATTTTGCAAATGTTGAGAAATATAAATCAATCGCATCCTGGCAACCTTGTTCTTCTCCAGCACCCGCACCAGTTTTACCAAGTGTTCCAAAACCATGTGCATCATCAACCAATAATCGGAAATTATATTTGCTTTTTAAGGCAGCAATTTCTTTTAATTTACCTTGATCACCCGCCATTCCAAACACCCCTTCTGTAATCACTAGAATACCACCAGCAGGTTGTTTTTCAATTAAAGCCGTGGCTCTTTCCATTTGTTTTTCGAAATCTGCGATATCATTATGCTTGTACACATAACGGTGACCTGTATGTAAACGTAAACCGTCAATAATACAAGCATGAGATTCTGCATCATATACAATTACATCATGTCTGCCGCAAATAGCATCGATCGCACTCATAATACCCTGATAGCCAAAATTCATCAAAATGGCATCTTCCTTATGTTCGAATGCAGCAAGCTTTGCTTCCAACTCCTCATGATAATTACTATTTCCACTCATCATTCGTGCTCCCATTGGTGTTGCTAACCCGTATTTTACAGAAGCTTCGCCATCTGTTTTACGAACCTCAGGATGGTTGGCCAATCCCAAATAATTGTTCAAACTCCATACAATCATTTCTTTTCCACGAAATTTCATTCTGCTCCCTATCTCACCCTCAAGTTTAGGGAAAGCAAAATAACCATGTGCCCTTTCACGGTGCTGGCCCAAGGGGCCGTAATTTTTAACCAGTTTTTCAAATATATCTGCCATAATTACACTATTTCTTAATTCAATAGGGCGCAAAAATAAACTTTTAACGCCTATGGGCAAAGCCATTTATTTAACAAACCTTAATAACCTAATGTTTAAATGAAATAAGCGGCCTATGACCTATTTTTGCAACCTTAATATTTGTACATGAAAAGAACCTTGAGTTTTATTTGTTTCCTATTGTGTTTTGCTGGTGCTCATGCACAAACTAAACCCACGGGTGTTCAACGTCCGAAGCTAGTAGTTGGCATTGTAATTGATCAAATGCGTTGGGATTATCTGTATCGATTCAATTCATTATTTGCAGCAAATGGTGGGTTTAAGAGAATGATGGGAGAAGGTTTTACAAGTAATAATACCTTAATTCCTTATGCCCCAACAGTTACAGCCTGTGGACATACTTGTGTGTATACCGGTTCAGTGCCTGCCATACATGGAATTACTGGAAATAATTGGTGGGATAACCAATTAATGAGAAACGTTTATTGCAGTGAAGATAAAACAGTAACCAGTGTAGGAACTACTACAGATGCTGGTCAGATGAGCCCTAAAAACATGCTGACTACAACAGTTTGCGATGAACTAAGATTAGCTACTAATTTCAAAAGCAAGGTTATTGGAGTAGCTATTAAAGACAGAGGATCTATATTACCAGCCGGACATTCAGCAAACGCCGCTTATTGGTATGATAGTAAAACAGGCGACTTTATAACTAGTTCTTATTATATGAATGAATTACCAGCTTGGGTAAATCAGTTTAATAAAAGGAAAATTGTGGATTCATTTTATCAGATTGGATGGAATACAATTTTAAACAAATCTGTATATACCGATTATGCAACTGAAGATATTAAGGCATATGAAGCAACCCCTTTTGGAAAAGAAATTAATGCCTTTCCATACGATCTTTCAAAATTTAAAGGAAAAGATTATGGCAAAATAGCTACAACACCATATGGCAATAGCTTAACAGTTGAAATGGCTAAAGCCGCAGTGATCAATGAAAAATTAGGCAAGGGCGATGCTACTGATTTCTTAGCAGTTAGTTTCTCCTCACCCGATTATATAGGTCATTCCTTCGGCCCTAATTCTTGGGAAATGGTAGATGACTATGTTAGATTGGATGCAGATTTGGGTAAGCTACTTTCTTTTTTAGACGCATCAGTAGGTAAGAACCAATATACTGTTTTCTTAACAGCTGATCATGCAGTAGCGCATGTTCCAGGTTTTATGAAAGAACATAAATTACCCGGAGGTTTATTTGATGATAATACAACTCGAAAAGAATTGAATGATCAAATCAAGGAAAAGTTTGGAGTAACTACTGCCATTGAGAACTTTTACAATTATCAGGTAACATTGAATCACAATAAAATAGATTCTGCAAAAGCGGATATTGATGCCATTAAAAGATTAATCATTGCTGGACTATTGAAAAAAGAAGCTGTCGCTAATGCTGTTGAAACCAGCAAAATCATGTCGAGTACACTGAATAAAACACAAAGAGAAATGTTTGCGAATGGTTATTATCCTAATCGATGTGGTGATATTCAAATTATATTAAAACCAGGATATATTGAAGGTGGAAGTACTGGAACTACGCATGGACTTTGGGCTCCTTATGATGCGCATATCCCATTGTTATTTTATGGCTGGGGTATTAAGAAAGGAAGTACTAATAAAGAGAATTATATGACCGACATTGCTCCTACTATTGCAGCATTACTAAACATACAAATGCCAAGTGGATCAGTTGGGAAAGTAATCGAGGAAGCAATAAAATAAATTAAAAAGTCAAAAGTCAAAATTCAAAAGGTTTGGAGTATTTTAACCTTTAATTCAAAATATAAAAGCCCCTGAATAATTATCAGAGGCTTTTTTTTTGAATTTTTAATTTTGACTTTCGACTTCTATTTACCTAGTTTCACTTTCAGATTTTGATCCAAAGCATCTAAGAATTCTTCAGTATATAAATAATGTTCTCCGTGATTCATTTTACTTCCATAGATACAAAGAGCTAAGTCTTTAGTCATTTTACCACTCTCAACAGTTTCAACACAAACCTGCTCAAGTGCTTGACAAAAATCAATCAACTCCTGGTTATTATCTAATTTACCACGGAACTCTAATCCTCTTGTCCATGCAAAAATAGAAGCAATTGGATTGGTTGAAGTTGGTCTGCCTTTTTGATGTTCGCGATAGTGGCGGGTTACAGTGCCATGAGCTGCTTCTGCTTCCATTGTTTTACCATCTGGAGTAATTAAAACAGAAGTCATTAAACCTAAAGAACCAAAGCCTTGCGCTACTGTATCACTTTGAACGTCTCCGTCATAGTTTTTACAAGCCCAAACAAAATTGCCATTCCATTTTAAAGCACTGGCAACCATATCATCAATTAAGCGATGCTCATAAACAATCCCAGCAGTTTCAAATGCTACTTTGAATTCGTTTTGATAAACTTCTTCAAAAATATCTTTGAAGCGTCCATCATATTTTTTCAAAATGGTATTTTTTGTAGAAAGATATAGCGGCCATTTTTTTGTTAAAGCCTGATTAAAACAAGCTCTAGCAAAGCCATAAATACTTTCATCAGTATTATACATGGCCAGAGCAACACCATCGCCTTTAAAATTAAATACTTCAAACTCTTGTGTATTACCATCCTCCCCTTCAAATTTGATGGTTAATTTACCTTTCCCTTTTGTAACAAAATCAGTTGCACGATACTGATCACCAAAAGCATGTCGACCGATACAAATTGGGGCGGTCCAATTTGGAACCAAGCGAGGTACATTAGAACAAACAATTGGTTCACGAAAAACAGTGCCATCTAATATATTACGAATGGTACCATTAGGGCTTTTCCACATTTGCTTTAAGTTAAATTCTTTAACTCTTGCTTCATCTGGAGTAATGGTAGCACATTTGATACCAACGCCATACTGTTTAATTGCGTTTGCAGCATCTACAGTAACTTGATCATTGGTTTCATCACGATACTCCATCCCAAGATCATAATATTTTATTTCAACGTCTAGGTAAGGAAGAATTAATTTGTCTTTAATGAACTTCCAAATAATTCTTGTCATTTCATCACCATCCAGCTCAACTACTGGATTAAGTACTTTAATTTTCTGAGACATAGCTAATCTGTTTAATTTAGAGGGCACAAGGTAAACTATTTCGGTTAATTATACCTTCACAATTAGTACCGGAATCTCTAATTGGTGCCTTACACTTTCGATGGTTTCTCCAAATATATAGTCTTTTATTCCCTTATGCCCATGAGCACCCATCACAAGCATATCTGCTTCTTTCAATTTTACAATTCTTACTATTTCAGATACCCGATTCCTATAACCCAATACATATTCTACAAGGTATCCGGCATTCATTAATTGTTGACTTAATGCCTCTAGCCTTTCCAGATCTTTTCTAGTTTCATAATCATCACTCGCTTCCCCAAAATATTTGGCAGAGGGGCTTTCAACAATATGAATCAAAATATAGCGAACATCTGATTGTCCCTGAGCAATTGCATAAGCAATCAATTTTTCATCTGCTTTAGAAAAATCGAGCGAAATCGCAATGATTCGATTTGCATTCACTTCTAAATTTTGCAAAATGGGAACATCATTGTGCATTCGGGCAATATCACGCAATTTTCTTTTCTTGAAAATGGGTAGAAAGGTCATCATTATAAAAAGCCAAATGAAAATTGCAGCTCCGATCAAAATCAAAATTTTCCAAACAATATTACCAGGCTGATTAAAAAAATCTATAGATTGATCCAACACCATTTTTACATTGAGAAAAACCAAAATACAAGCCACTATCCAGGCCGCAATTTTTGTAGTTTTTTTAATGGCAAAATCTCCCATTGTAGCCTTATCACTAACAAAATGGATTAAAGGAATTACAGCAAAACCTAATTGCACACTGAGTATAACCTGACTTAAAACAAGTAAAGCATCTATTTTTTCATTCCCATAAATAAGTATGGTGATGATTGCTGGAGTAATTGCTATAATTCTGGTTATAAACCTTCTTAAAAGCGGGTTGATTCTTAATTGCAAATAGCCTTCCATTACAATCTGACCAGCCAGCGTGCCCGTAATGGTACTACTTTGGCCAGCAGCGATTAATGCTATAGCAAAAAGAATCGGGGCCAATTTACTTCCCAATAAAGGTGCTAATAATTTATGTGCATCTTCAATTTTAGCAACCTGAGTATTGCCAGAACTGAAAAACACAGAAGCTGCTAAAATTAATATTGCCGCATTAACAAAAAAAGCTGCGTTTAAAGCAATGGTGCTATCAATCATATTGAAGCGCAATGCATTTTTAATTCCTTCTTTATCTGATTTTATTTTCCTGGTTTGAACTAGCGCAGAATGGAGGTAAAGATTATGTGGCATCACTGTTGCTCCAATAATTCCTACTGCAATATAAAGTGCGTTTTTGCTCAATAATCCTGGAATAAATCCAGATGCTATTTGATGCAAATCGGGTTTAGCAAAAAATAATTCTGCGAAAAAAGAAATACCAATCACTGCCACCAATGAAAGTATAAAGGCTTCTAATTTACGGATTCCAAAATTTTGTAGCCATAGCAATAAAAGTGTATCTAAGACAGTGATACAAACTCCCCAAATCAAAGGGAGACCAGTTAATAAATAGATACCTAATGCCATTCCCAGTACCTCAGCTAAATCACAAGCAGCAATAGCAATTTCCGCAAAAACATACAAACAAAAATTTACTATCGGTGGATATACCTCTCTATTAGCTTGGGCTAGATCTCTTCTTCTTACTATCCCCAATCTGGCACTTAAACTTTGCAATAACAAAGCCATTAAGTTGCTCATCAGCAAAACCCAAATTAAACTATACCCGAATTGTGCCCCACCTTGCAAATCTGTTGCCCAATTACCGGGGTCCATATAACCTACGCTCACAAGATATGCTGGCCCCATATAAGCCAATAATCTTCTCCAGCCTTTGGTACTATGACTCATATCCACCGATTCGTGAACTTCACTAAGTGAGTTTTGATTCTGAAAAGATGAATTCATATCAAATTAATTTTACGAATAAAGCCTGTGCTAATTGTTGACTGATATTAATACTCCGACTATTATTAAGACTTATTTCAATGGAGTTATCAAAATCAAATTTTCTAACTGTTTGAAATACGGTTCCGATACCAATATTTTTATGTCGCAAAAGTTCAAGCAATTCTGCAGACTGAATTCCAACACTACACACTTCTACAAGGGAGCCTGGTTTAATATCTATTAAATTGAACTGACGGATTGTTGCCATATTGCCATGGCTATCCGGAATGGGATCACCATGAGGATCAAATTTTGGGTGACCCAAAAATGAATCTAGTTTATCCACTAATTTCTTACTTCTTACATGTTCCAATTCTTCCGCAACTTCGTGTACTTCATCCCATCCAAATTGTAATTTATCCACTAAAAAATATTCCCATAACCGATGTTTGCGAACAATGATTAAAGCTTGCCTTTTACCATCTTTACTCAGCCTTACACCTTGATAGGGTTCGTAATTCAATAAATTTTTGTTGGTGAGTTTTTTAAGCATATCAGTAACTGATGCTGGTTTGGTATGTAATGAAGCAGCTAACTGATTAGTACTTACATTCCCTTCATCTAGTTGTAAATGAAAAATGGCTTTGATATAATTCTCTTCCGCAACAGTTAAATTCATCTTGTCTAAAATTATTTTTAGACAAATCTAAATAATATAGCCCATTTAAACAATAGTTAATAACAGCAGAAAGGATGAAACACTTATTTTTATGCAAATAATAGATTCATGCCAAAGAAATTGTGCTATATATTTTTACTACTCTTGTTTGCCTGTGGTGAAAAAAAACTTGATTTATCTGGTGCCACACCATTAAAACCAAAGGATTTTCTCTCAATTTTTCCAGTGATTTCAGGAAATTATGTAGCCGCAGACAGCAACTTCACAAAGCTTTCTGATACAACTAGAATTGGACTAAAAGCTATCAACCAATTTATTCCGGACTCTATTATTGCAAAATATATTGGTAAGGAAAAAAGTGCATCATTCTACCCTGTTGGGAAAATCATAAAAGAAAAAGAAAGTTATCTTTTGGTGAACATAGTAATGAAACACAAAATTGAAATGATTGTATTTGTTATTGATACTAAATCAAATAAATATTTATCATCTAAATTCTTAATAGATAATAGTACACAAGATGATTATGTGCATTCCTTTAGCGTTAATAAGGAACCTACTTTCGTATTAAGTCAGGAGAAACCAGGCAAAGAAAATTTAGTTCAGTTTTCAAGATCAGGCTGGGTATACACTGCAGGAGTTGGTTTTATGGTTGTGATAAATGATTCAAACGAAAGTCCATCTAAAACTAATATCATTAATCCAATTGATACGCTGCCACATAAAAACAAATTCAGTGCAGATTATGCGCAGGATAAAAGAAATTTCATTTCCATAAGAGATGGTAAAAATACTTCCACCTATGCGTTCTTCTTACATTTTGAAAAAAATGAAGCTTCTTGTATTGGCGAACTAAAAGGAGATTTTAAAATGAAAGATGCCACACATGGAGTCTATACTTATAATGGTGATCCTTGTGTTATTGATTTTGTTTTTGAAGATAATGAAATCAGTTTTAAGGAAACCGGATCCTGTGGCAATCATCGCGGTATTAAATGTTTTTTTGATGACCAATACACTCGAAAAAAAGAACCAAGAAATAACAAAAAGAAATAATGCATTTTGGGGCCCATTTATTTAAAATAATGTTGATTTAATGTGTAAAAATTACATTTTAGATAAAACGCTTACCTTGCAGCCGATTAAATGATAACGAAATAAGAATTTATGAATTTTAGAAGTTTTCAGGTCCCTTATTCAGTAGACGAACAATATGCAAAAAAAGCCGCCTACTTTTCAATGGAGTTTGCTATTCATCAACCACTAAAAATATACAGTGGTGGATTAGGTTTTTTAGCTGGTTCACATTTACGTAGTGCATATGAATTACGCCAAAATATGATTGGCGTTGGTATTTTATGGAAATATGGCTATTATGATCAAGCCAGAAATCAGGATCAAACTTTGCAAGTAACATTCATGGAGAAAATGCATAGTTATTTGGAAGAGACTGATATTAAATTTCAAATTTTAATTCATGATCATCCTGTTTGGGTTAAAGCTTACTATCTAAATCCAGAAACATTTAAAAGTGCTCCTTTGTTTCTATTGAGCACCGATTTACCAGAGAATGATTATGTATCACAAACTATCACACATCGTTTATACGACGCAAATGTGGCTACAAAAGTTGCTCAGTTTATTCTACTTGGAATTGGAGGTGCTAAATTAATTGATGAACTTGGTTTCAATCCTGAAGTGTACCACTTAAATGAAGCACATGGTATTTCAGCAGCTTTTTATCTTCTGAATAAATTCAAAAGCGTAGAAAAAGTAAAAGAGCATTTAGTTTTCACTACTCATACTCCTGAGGAAGCGGGTAATGAAAAACACGATATTTATCTCTGCCAAAAAATGAGTTATTTCTGCGGATTGAGTTTAGATGAAGTACGCAAATTAACTGGCATTAAAGATGATCAATTTAATCACTCTTTGGTGGCTCTCAGATTTGCTAGAAAAGCAAATGGAGTATCTGCATTGCATGGAGACGTGAGTAGAGAAATGTGGTCGCATTATGAAGGTATTTGTCCAATTATTAATATTACCAATGCACAAAACTGGCATTATTGGGCTGACAAACAATTGTATCGTTCTCTTGAAGAAAAGAACGATTTTAGTTTTGATGACAGAAAAAAATATTTAAAGAAAAGGGCATTTGAAATTGTAGCAGATCAAACCGGAAAAATATTTGATCCAAATGTATTTACCATAGTTTGGGCCCGCCGTTTTGCAGGATACAAGCGTGCTGATATGTTGAGCTGGGATGAAGAAAAATTCGAAAATTTATTAGCGAATACTAAATATCCCGTTCAGATTATATGGGCAGGAAAACCTTACCCTTTAGATTACCCAGCCATTACACAGTTTAACAACCTGGTTCAGATTAGCAAAAAATACAAGAATGTATCTGTTCTAATTGGCTATGAACTTAGTTTAAGTAAACGTCTTAAACAAGCTTCTGATGTTTGGTTAAATAATCCTCGAGTACCTCGCGAAGCTTCAGGAACAAGTGGCATGACTGCTTCGATGAATGGTTCCGTGAATTTCTCTACCGATGACGGCTGGATTCCAGAATTCATTAACCATGGTAATAATGGTTTTGTGGTACCGAAAGCTGATTACGCAAACATGTCTGTTCAAGAACAAGACGATTATGATTTAAACAAAATCTATGAAATTTTAAATCAGCAAATACTTCCTCTTTACTACGAACAACCAGATACATGGAGACAAATCATGAAAAATGGTATGATGGATGTACGTTGGCAGTTTGATAGTAATAGAATGGCACATGAATACTATGAGCTGATGTACAAAGCAAAATAGAATAGTCTTTGATAATATTAGTCCCTGCGCTGCAGGGACTTTTTTTTGCTTCATCTGATAAACTTTTACCCCCTAATTTTGTTCTATCTAAAACCGAATTATGAAGCATAAAATTGTGGTGGCCATTACTGGAGCGAGTGGATCGGTTTATGCAAAAATATTATTGGATAAATTACAAAAAGCTGCTCATCAGATTGAAGATGTTTCAATAGTGATGAGTCAAAATGCCAAAACTGTTTGGGAAACAGAAATAGGCAATCAATCTTATTTGGATCTTCCTTTTCGTTTTTTTGAAAAGCACAATTTCAACGCCCCATTTGCATCTGGTTCTGCAAAATATGATTGCATGTTTGTTGTACCCTGTAGTATGGGTACTTTAGGAAGAATTGCAACTGGAGTAAGTGATGATCTTGTAACCAGAGCAGCAGATGTGGTGCTAAAAGAAAGAAGGAAATTGATCTTAATGGTCAGAGAAACACCCTATAATTTGATCCACATTAAAAATATGGAAACAGTGACCCTAGCTGGTGGAATTATATGTCCTTGTAGCCCTTCCTTTTATAGTAACCCAACTACCATTGAAGAAGCTGCAGCTACAGTCATAGATAGAGCTTTGGATCTTGCAGGAATAGATATTCAATCTTATAGATGGGGCAAAGACTAATTATAAAGTCTGCTTTTCAGCTTCCCAAATGTTACGACCAATTCCAGGATGCACATGTTTTTCGCTATGATAAGATGACCTAACCAATGGCCCACTTTCTACATAGTCAAACCCAATGCTATATCCAATCTCGCGTAACTCAGCAAACTCATCGGGATGTACAAATCTTTGTACTGGTAAATGTTTTTTAGTGGGTTGCAGGTATTGTCCAAGCGTTAAAACATCAGTTCCAACAGCAACCAGATCTTTCATACTCTGAATCACTTCATCTTTCGTCTCACCTAATCCTAACATGATTCCGGTTTTTGTTCGCATACCACCTTGTTTTAAGGTTTTGAGTACTTCTAAACTGCGATGATATTTTGCTTGAATCCGAACCTGACGAGTGATACGTTCTACTGTTTCAATATTATGACTAACAACATCTGGAGCCGCATCAATAATCCTTTGTATTTGGTCCGTTATCCCCCTGAAATCCGGAATTAAGGTTTCTAAAGTTGTGGTTGGACTTAAAGACCTAACCGCTTTTATAGTATTATACCAAATGATAGATCCTCCATCTTTTAATTCATCCCGGTCTACACTGGTTAAAACTGCATGCTTCACTTTCATCAAATGAATAGCTTCAGCAACCCTTTGGGGTTCATCCCAATCAACTGCATCAGGCCTACCTGTTGCAACTGCACAAAACCCGCAAGAACGGGTACAGATATTTCCAAGAATCATAAAAGTGGCAGTGCCTTCCCCCCAGCATTCTCCCATATTAGGGCAATTGCCACTCTCACAAATAGTATGAAGTTTGTGATGATCAACTAGTCCCCGAACATGTTTATAACTTTCACCGATAGGCAATTTAACCCTCAACCAATTCGGCTTTTGTAATCTTGTGGATGTATTATCAATAGATGTAATAACTGGTAGTTCTTGCATGCCTCTAATCCTTGATCAGTTTAAAATAAATGTTAAGCTAATAATCCCGATATGTTCAAATCAGCATTTTTTAGCAGCTTCGTGCAAAGAGAACAAAAAAAAATCATTTTCGTTTACCAAATACGATAGAAACATAGGCATTTAAGAAGAATTTTTTTGGTTCTCCTGATACCATAATTGGCATTGTCTTAGAATAGTATTCTGCATTTAATCCTACTTCCAAAGCACTTATCAATTCGTTATACCTTCCATAATCAAACCGAAGTGAGGTTCTGGCATAGGCTCCAGGAACAAATTGAATTTCATTAAAACCCTTTCCAAGACTAGAATGACCAACAATGATGGTAGGATCTAAAAAGACACTATCATTATTAGTATATTTAATATCTTGTTTTATACCACTTCCAAAGGGCTTTTCAATTTCAATATAATAGGGTTTTAATAACCCTGCAGAGAAACCTGCTCCATAAATGGCAGACACTGCAACCCCATTTTTATTACCCTTGCCCCCAATCAGCTTTTGTTGACCAAAGCCCAGCTTTGCATAATAAAAATTATTTTGCTTCCCGAAAATATAGCTAGAGAATACAACGAAGCCCTGTGAAGTGCTAAGGGTTGGAACCTTTTCTTCTTTTTTATCCTTGCGTTCCCCAATTTCCAGCCACCATAAATTTGTTTTTGTTATCGTCTTGTATTTCCCCTTCTCTAAAAAGAAACCCCATCCATCCGTATTAAATTTGAATCCAAATGCGGATTGCTTTTGAAAAATCAACGCTCCTTCTTCCTCCTGCTTTATTAACATATTGATACGCTCACGCTTTTCAGCCTTTTTCTGGGCTTTATCCTGAGCTGTAGAACTAGGTTGTTTTTGTTGCGCCGATACTGCTATCGTACAAAGAATTGATAAAATTAAAAAGGCTTGCTTCACTTCTTTTGTTTTGATGCAGTAAATTTAGGGCAAAATTGATGCAATGACTTCACAAATTATTTATAAAGGTGGACTAAGAACAAGTGCCATCCATTTACAAAGTTCAACTGAAATAGAGACAGATGCGCCTTCAGATAATCAGGGTAAGGGCGAGCGTTTTTCACCCACTGACTTATTGGCTACCTCTCTTGGCACTTGTATGATTACTACAATGGCTATCAAAGCGAATACAATGAATATTGTACTTGATGGTGCAAGAGTAGAAGTAACAAAAATTATGGTTTCTGATCCTCGAAGAATTGGTAAAATAATAGCTCATCTCTATTTTCCAGCTCATTTAAATTTAGATGACAAGCAAAAAGAAATTTTAGAAAGAACAGCAAGAACCTGTCCCGTGGAAAGAAGCTTGCATCCTGATATTGAATTAGATATGGCATTTAATTGGTAATGAATTTTTAGCACATTTATGAAATAATAGATGTGCTAATTTTAATTTATCATGTATTTCCAAGTATAGAAATACCAACAGTGCATTCAAGGCATCGTTTTTCTTGGCAATAACAATTGTTAAGTTCTAATAATGCCTGTGAATCAAATGCCGACTGATTCAATACTTGATAATAAGTCCAAATATTGGTTATCCGATTTTTTTCTGCACCTAATGACATCAACCAATTTATAGCCCTTTCTTGATAGATTGGTTCTTTCATCATTAAACCATAGGCAAATAACAAAGGGATAACTGTATTGATTATTATTGAATTAACCATTGAATTTCCCAGCCTTTTTTCTTTAAATAATCCTGGGTCATCAAAGCGATAATGGTATAGCCAAAAGTCATTTGGTTTTACCCTCAACCTTTTTTGAACCTCATTAACATTTTCTGCATTTTTAAAAAAATCGAAAAGATGATCATTTTCTTGAATCAACATTGCCAATTGTGCCAACCTCAATGTGGGAAATGATGCCGGACGCATTCTTAAAAAAGCAGGTTGAATCAATTGTTTTTCTAAACGATACTTTTTTTGTAAAAAACGATATTCTTTTTGAAGCATTTGTGGATACAGCTCTTCAAAGGTTTCATCCAGTAAATTAGCTTGCCCAAGTAATATAGCTTCAAGTTGTTGAATTCGATTCCTATGATTTGCAATAATCTTTAAAGAAATGGAACGAGCCACAGATTCAAATAAATGTTCATTTACTTTAAGCCCCATATTCGCAGCCAGTAACCACCAGCTTACCATTTCCCAATTCTGTTTCTCTTCAAATAAATAGGTACATATTTTATTTGCTTTCCTTTCTAGTCTTTCAATAACCAATCGCTCTTTCCATCCAGTCCATTTTAATTGATTCATAGCAGGAAGAAATGAACAGCAGGGCTTTGAAAATGGATTATTATGCATTAAGCCTGCATATCTGCTCAATAAAAGATTTGAAATATAGGGTTGTATACAAAGTGTTGGAAATGATACAGCAACTTGATCAAAAACAAATAGATCATTTATCCAAACTACATGTAGAATAATATTTCTAAAATTAGGATCATTTTCATGTTCATGTTTGTACCAGTCTGATGCATGAATATGTAATTCTATATTGCCCGCCCATTCTGTTTTTCCGATTCTGATCCTTGCATTTAAAAAGTCAGGGCCCTGATTAAAATTATGTATCCCAGTATTTATGATCTCTATCAAAGTACCATCAATCGTATGATAAGGCCCTTTATTAAAGAAGCGGTTCTTCCAAATAAATTGCAACAGGTTTTCATTCATAAAAAAGGTTCTACAGAAAATTAGTAGCCTTTTATATCAATGACAACCCTTGAAAAATAATTATACTAAAATATTTTGAAAAGCTTGAACTACCCTACTGATTGGCAAGCCCATAACATTATAAAAGTCGCCCTTTACAGATTTTATACCTACCACCCCGATCCATTCCTGAATGGCATAAGCGCCAGCTTTATCGAAGGGCTTATAATGATCCACATAATACTCAATCTGAGATAATGTTAAAGGATAAAATTCAACTTCTGTGGTATCTAAAAAAGTAATCTCCCCTTCTTCGTGAAGAATTACAACGCCAGTTATTACCTTGTGTTTTTTTCCGGAAAGTTTACTGAGAATTTCTATTGCATGAGTTCGATCTTTCGGCTTCCCGATAATTTCATTTTCCAGTACTACAACCGTATCCGCAGCCAAAACTGGTTTTCTTGCATACATCTGATGATATGCAGTTTGAATATATGCTTTTACCGCTATTGCTTTCTGGCGGGCAATATATACCGGTATTTCATCAATAGAAAGTCCTTCAGGGAAAACCTCATCAGTTGGCTTAACAATTACTTCAAAAGACATTTCAGCCCATTCTAATAAAAGTTTTCTTCTGGGCGATTGTGAAGCAAGTATAAAGTCTTTCATCTAGGAAAATTTCTTCAAAGTTATTGATAGTATCTAAAAAAAATCATTGAAAGTATTCCTGTAAACATTACCATTTTGATAATAATACTCAAATGATGATAATCAGATGTCGTATACGCCGAAAACAATTTTTTGAACACATAAAGTAAAGGTGCCACAATTAAAATAAGGCAATACAATATACTAAACCACCAACCAAGTTGAATTACATATAACTGAACAATAATGAGGGTTGTAATTAATACAATTAACCATACAGATATAAATACTTTACTTGCATTTACCCCCCAAACAATGGGCATTGTACGACCTCCATATTTCCGGTCACCTTCCATGTCTTCCAGGTCCTTTACTACTTCTCGAATGAGTGAAATAACAAATGCAAATCCTGCATACAGAACTGACAATCGAAAGAAACGTACATTTTGATTAGAAGAATAATTTGAACTTGGAAAATCGTTTAATGGATATTTTGAAAAATATAAAATTCCTATCACCCAAGCAGTCAATAATGATATTAGTACATTACCAATGAGTAATTGTTTTTTTAACGAAGTACTATAAATCCAAAGAAAAATAACACTACACATATTCGCCAAAATCAAATGCCAATACTCGGTAAAGTGCAATGCAAACATGGTGCAATAAATTCCAATTAAACTAAGGAACATATGCCAAAATATAACCCATCTTCTATTGATCATTGAATTAACCACCACTTTTTCTGGTTTATTAATTTGATCAATATCCAAATCAAAGTAATCATTAATAATATAGCCACCTGCAGCTATTAGAACAGAAGCAATTACTAATAAATAAAATGTTGCGTGTATCTGAAATTCTTTACTAAATACTCGTTCATAAATACAATACTCAAACAATACTTGAGTAAGTGCAATAAATACGAGGTTGGGCCATCGTATCAAACGTAAAAACGCTGTAATTAATTTCAAAAAAAATGATTAATTATTAATTCATCCTATTGTGCCCTTAATCCGGTTTCAGTATCCCAGTTTCCCCTTAGCTTCATCACTTTCTCTATAACTTCTCTTACACAACCTTCCCCACCTTTATAAATAGAAATAAAGTCTACTGAATTTTTTATATCGATAGCTGCATCTGAAGGACAAGCCTTCAAACCAGCCAAGTTCATTATATGTAAATCTGGAACATCATCTCCCATAAATAGAACTTCAGATGATGGAACCTGATTTTCTAATAACCATTGTTTTAATAATGCTTCCTTATCCGTAACCTGCATCCAAACTTCAGTTATGCCCAATTTCAATAACCGTTCTTTTACTTCCGGAGAATTACCCCCCGAAATCACTAAAACACGGTATCCTTTTTTTACAGCCAGCTGTAATGCATACCCATCTTTAATATTCATTTTTCTTGCCATTACTCCATCAGGCAATACTAAAAGAGTGCCATCTGTTAAAACACCATCCATGTCAAATACAAAACAAGAAATTGAATTAAACTGTTTTAATATATTCATATTGTACTATGAAATTAAGACAAGTAAAGGATGTTTTACTGAAAACAGGTAATTGTTATTTTTGATTATCGCGCCATTCATATACCCAAGCACTTTGAATCATTTCTAAATGCCCTTCAGTACTTTGTTCTCTTGTACCCTCAAATCTGGGTATTTCTAAAATCCATTCTAATAAATCGGTAAACCGAATTCTATAAATTTTTGACTCTGTAAAATCATCTCCGAATCTTTCATACAGTTTCATGGCAATATCTTCATGATCATTCCAGTAAATGGGCGGTTCAAAATGGGTCATATTATTTTCTATTCAATAAAATTAAATGAATTATTCTCCTAAAAACTGAGATTGATCGGGTATCGTGATCTTAATTGCACCGCTCCCATTTTCTAAAACACACTGACAACCTAAACGAGAATTAATTTTTGGATTAACTGCCCGATCGATAAAATCTTCTTCCCGATCTGTCAATTCCTGGATAAATTCTGAACCACTTTCCACATAAAGGTGACAGGTGCTGCAAGCGCAGACTGCACCACAATTATGGTGTAATTCTATGCCATTATCGAGGCAAACTTCTAACAAACTATCTCCTTCCTTAACGGCATTCAATGTAATTGGCAAAATACCCTTTTGCTCAAATTCAATTGTTATATTATACATGCGAACCTTATTTGCTGCAAAAGTATTGGTTCAATGGTTCATAAACACTTCGAAATGCGAAAATTCTTACAACTGTTTATAATTGAGAGTGCCATCATCCCATCCTCACTATATTTGCGAATTATATGAAAATGAAATTATCACAGCGGTTAGTTATCACTTATTATAAAACCAAAATTCATACAATTGGTCTTGTTTCGCCCAGAAAAGCTGCAGAAATGGCCTATCAACTTTTCTGTACACCAAGAAAACCAGCAAAAAAGCTTAAAGAACCACCCTTATTTCATAAAGCAGAAAAGCTTCAGTTATTAGTAAATGGTATTACATTAAAGGGTTTTAGATTTATACCTCCGCATCCAAATGGAAAGA
>Ga0194037_1000454_pt1 | contig 31714 bp, 24 predicted proteins | sample JunL306m_MetaG_FD_148653 | JGI IMG/M metagenome (GOLD analysis project Ga0194037, IMG submission 148653) | Anoxic zone freshwater microbial communities from boreal shield lake in IISD Experimental Lakes Area, Ontario, Canada - Jun2016-L304-6m | ecosystem: Environmental > Aquatic > Freshwater >...
CTCAGAAAAGATGGTCCTGCTTCGTTTTATCGCGTCCCGGATAGACCGAAAGCACCGGTCATGACAGCAGATAAAAATGCGGAATGTGCAAAACTGCTTGCTGATGGTATCCGTCTTTCTGAAATAGACATACGTGCAAACAATTCGGAGTCACTTTATCCACAGGTACGTAGACTCCTCCCATTTTTGCTCCCCAGGCCCTGTAGAAAAGATTGAGGATAAAGTAATCTCTGGCCTCGTTCTCAGCTCCCTTAAGGGTGTTTTCATGTTGGTAGTGAATGGCCAATGTTGCAAGCAGGCAGATGATAACGGTCCAGCAACTGATCGTCACTATGCCATATCGTTTCAGAAGCTTATCCAGTCCTTTATCAGGCATGGCCAATCCTTGAAAGAGGGAGAGATATTTGTCTATGAAAAGTCATGTGTACATTTTAGTTTACTACGCTGAATTGTCAATCAACGGTTTCAACCGTGATTCCGAATATCCTGTCCTTCTCATCTACAAGCAGGTATAAGGATATGCCGTCACCCTTATATCTGTTTATTGCAACATCTTCCGACAAACCTGCTTGAATTGCACGTTTTCTTCCTTCTTCCACTGTGTTGCCGGGTGAAATGCCGAACACACTTGTATTACGGTTTCGAGTAGTTATCTTGCGAATTTTCCTGTTGAAACCATAACCGATTATCAGGTCAAGATTTTCAAAATTCAGTTCATAGCCTTTAAGGCAGGGCTCTTCTGTGGCTGCAATCCCCCGGAATTCCCGATAATCGCGACCGGAGTTTAATTCAATGCCAAATATTTGTATCTGCCTGGCAACATCAGCCGGTATCTTCTGAGCAAGACATCCAGCCAAACAAAGCGACAGTACCAGCATAGAAAATCGGAAAGCAATCATGCTCTGCTCCAAAATAAACAGGCCATCCTCTCTGTCTGGATGGCCCTGAAATGAGTGTCACAAGCAATAAAGTTTCCTCTATTTTGACATAGGAAACCCGGATTCGCTCCAACCGGTGATTCCTGCCGGATAGCGATACACATTTCTGAAACCGTTTTCAACAAGTATCTTCGCCCCGATGTGACTTCTCCGGCAGGCCACAAAACCGCAGTAAACTACAACTGTTTTCTCTTTATCAACCCCCGCCGCTTTTAGCAGATTATCTTTATCCGCCTGTACAAGCTCTTTTTCGCTCTTCGGCATTGCACCATTGACCGCTGATGGTAACAGGCCGAAATCCTTGTCCTCTTCCGCAGGCAGAGTACTGATGATCGTCAGTTTTTTGCCCTCATCAAGCCATTTTTTCAACTCATCTGTGCTGATTATGCTGTAGCCGCCATCCTTGATGTCAGCAGAAAATTTCACCGCTGCTTTTTCGATGGGGATTTCCAGCCCCTTGGGTGAAGTTCCGTGAGTTAACGCACATCCGGCCAGCATCAGGGTTAATGCAGCAATTGCAGCAAGGTTCATCATGGTTCTCATAACAGCTCCTTTAAATGTGATTACTGACTTATACGGTCAGGTCATTTTCAAGTCAAATTGGAATAATCAATAAGATCTGCAAAATGCATCGCAAGAGTGAATAGATCTATCGATTATTACGGCCGTCTCAACAGGCTGAATAGTTCGACGGCACAGTCATTTTCTCTTTGACTGCCGTCTCACTGTTCTGCTACAAGGAATCCACAATTTATCTACCGGTCTGGTGCCGGACTCATTATCGGGTCCGGTTAAAAGGGAAGAGGGTGTGACTCCCTCGCTGACCCGCAACTGTAACAGGCGATGACCGCCGCACTATGCCACTGGATATTTATCCGGGAAGGCGCGGCCAGTAAGATGACCCTGAAGCCAGGAAACCTGCCTTGCCGAAGTTTTGGAACCTCCGTGGAACGAGGGGCCGGAACCGGCTTTGCGTTCGGCAAATTGTTTCCAGCCCCTTGTCTCTCTGAGATTAGGGGCTTTTTTATGTCACAAATCCGGGGCAACACCATGAAAGCGGTAACCGTTACCGGCATTGATTCCTTTGTATATGAAAACAGGGCTGTGCCTGTTCCGGAGCCTGGACAGGTGCTGGTTAAGGTTGCAGTCACCGGCCTGTGTCGTACCGATCTCAAACTTATTCGATCAGGACATCGTGATCTGATACTGCCGCGTATTCCCGGTGAAGAGGTGGTTGGATCAGTTGCAGCGTTGGGACCGGATGTAGACAGCATTGCTATCGATACCAGAGTCTATGTCTATCCCGGAGAATGGTGCGGCGTCTGTCAGACATGTCTGTCAGGTGCAGAAAATCTCTGCCGCGAAATGCGAATCATGGGATTTCATCGTGACGGAGGATTTGCCGGGTACGTCGCAGCGCCGGTAAAAAGCCTGATACCGCTTGCTGATGCCTGTCACTTCAGTGATGCAGTCTTTGCCGAGCCGCTCTCCTGCTGTATCAATGCCATAGAATTATCGCGACTGAAATCCGGCGAAACAGTTGCGATCTGGGGGGCAGGTCCTGCCGGGACGTTGCTGAAACGACTGGCCTCTCATAAAGGCGCCCACGTTGTAGTCATCGAACCGGACGAAGGCCGTCGAGTGCGTTGCGGGGGACGGGAGTCACCGGAAGGAGAATTATTTGATGTCTGCATACCCGCCGTGGGTGATGGCAATGCTTACAAAGAAGCAACGAAACATCTGGCTCCACGCGGACGTCTCGTTGCATTTTCAGGGATACCGTCTACAGCCGGGTATCAGGCGGCGGACTTCAATTCGCTCCATTATTATGAACAGACCGTTGTGGGAGCGTACGGCTGCTCCTATCGTCACGGCAAAATGGCGCTCGACCTGATCACATCAGGAGCGGTTACCGTATCGGATCTGGTCAGCCATACCCTGCCGCTATCACAACTTGCCGACGCACTTGATATGGTTGCAGAACGCCGCTGCATGAAAATCCATCTTATGCCGGGAGAATAACTGAATGAAACAGATGTCACGTGAAGAATTTGGTGGATATATCCAAAAACTGATTGAGCGCAAGAACCTTACCAGCAGCGAAAGCTATCTCCTTTTTCGGGAACTCATGACTGATTCCCAGCCGGATTTGCAGCAGGGAGCTTTACTTGCCGCTCTTACCGCCAAGGGTGAAACCGTCGACGAAATAGTTGGGGCGTGGCAAGCCATTGACGAATTCGATACGGTTCACGTTGACGGCCTTCCCGACACCATACTTGATAATTCCGGCACCGGCATGGACAGTTTTAAAACCTTCAATGTCAGCAGCGCTGCAGCTCTGGTCGTCGCAGCATACGGCATTCCTGTCGCCCGCCACGGGGCGCGGGCAATCACCTCCAGGTGTGGTACGGTTGACATTATGGAGGCCATGGGGATTAACGTGGAGTGTTCGCCGGAACTGGTAGCGCATAGTATCAACACTGCCGGTATCGGGCTTTTCAATGGCATGTCTCCACAGATACACCCCGGCTCACTCGGGCGAATACTTTCCCAGATCAGGTTTGGCACCACCTTCAACATAGCAGCTTCACTGGCAAATCCGGCGCGACCGAAACGTGCCATGCGCGGTGTCTATTCCAGATTTTTGCTGAAGCCGGTATCACAGGTTATGAAGCAGATCGGTTTTCAACGGGCGCTGGTCGTGCACGGTTCGGTTGATGCAGACGGCGCCTGCATTGATGAGCTTTCAACGTGTGGTTCAAGCAGCATGATCCTGATCAACGGTGCGGATGAAGAGTGTTTTGACATAGTTCCGGAGGAGATGGGGATAGCCAGACATCCGGCTGCCGGTATCGCTGCAACAGGTTCTCTGGCGCTGGAAACCGAACGTTTTATTTCCGTTGTTTCAGGAGCGGGAGAGTACCGGGATTGTGAAGATTTTGTTGCGCTCAATGCCGGAGCAATACTCTGGATGGAAGGGATATCATCAACTATTTCTGCCGGCGTCAGGGATGCGCGCCATGCACTGAAGGAAGGTGCCGCTTTGGAGCGGTTGCGTATGTGGAGCAAAGCCCAATCCGCTGCATCAGAATATGTTTTCTTTGAGAGGCGGGATACGAGTGCTAAATAATTTAAAACATAGTAAAAATTGTATCTGACATACTGTTGTCAGGGTAGTGTGATATAGAATAATCGAAATTCTCTACCCTGGCACAGGGAGTGTACGGGATACATGACGCAAAAATCTTCGATCAAGCTGAATTCACTGGTTAATATTCTTGGGCAACTGGACAGCGGAAAGAAAATTACCGCATCCTGCCTGGCTGATTCACTCGGTGTTTCAGACCGAACCATCTACCGCTATATGATGACCCTGCAGAATGCAGGTTATCCTATCTTCTTCGACCGCGAAAAAATGTCCTACTGTTTTACCGACGGATTCACGCTTAACTATAGCGACCGGTCAGAGGGCTTTCAGGCGCTTGACCTGAAAAGTCGTATGCTTGGTTCTTCTCCGGTCGGACTGCTTTCGTATGACTCTTCCGGGCAGTGTGTTGTTGCAAATGAAACCGCTGCCGCGATACTTGGCTGTGGTCGTGAGCAGGTTCTCAGCCAGAACTATATGCATCTGGATTCATGGAAAAGGTCCGGTTTCCTGATTATGGCTCAGGAGGTCATGCAAACCGGGCAGGAACGAAACGGAGATTTTCACCTTCTGACAACCTTTGGTAAGGATGTATGGCTCAGTTGCACCATGTCCCGCTTCATTCAGAATGGTAACTATTTTCTGCATCTGGTGGTTCAGGACATTACCACTCGTAAAATGATGGAAGTTGCTCTCAAGGAAAATGAAGAGATGTTTCGCCTGTTCGTAGATAACAGTCCCGTCTACACATTCATCAAGGATGAGAATCTGAGATTTATTCAAGCCAGTAAAAACTATGAAACATTGCTCGGCAAACCGCTGCACCAGCTCCTCGGTAAAGATATGTCTGAGCTGTTTCCACAAGAATTTGCCGATAAAATAATTCATGACGATAAAGCGGTCCTGGCATCCGGCAAACGCCTTGAATTGGAAGAGGAATTTGATGGCAAGTATTTTACTACCATCAAGTTTCCGTTTGAGCGGGGCGGGGTTCGATATCTTGCCGGATACGCAATAGATATAACAGACCGAAAAAATGCCGAAAAACAGCTTGATGTATTGGCAGCCCAGTTTAGAGCGCTCGCGAACACAACGCTTGATGCGTTCTGGATGGTCGACGAACACGGAAAGATTATCGAGGTGAATGAAAAAGCATGTGAGATTTACGGGTATAGCCGTGAGACACTGACAGGCATGAGTATAAGCGGCATTGAAGCAGATGAGGACCCGGAAGAAATCAGACTGCACGTTCAGAAAATTCTTGAACACGGCTATGATCGTTTTGAAACACGTCAGCGAACAGCCGACGGAACTCTGATTAATGTAGAAGTCAGTTCTACGAGGATTCCGGAGAGCAGCAGGCTGCTGGCCTTTACTCGTGTTATCAGCACATAACAATCAGTTGCCTGAATGCAGCCGGGAAAATGTATTTGACTGAAATCAGATCATAACGGAGGGAATAACAACATGGCAACCATCAGATCAAAAATCATCGTCAACGTCATCATCGTACTGCTTACCGTGATTGGAATTGTGGGCATGGAATACCGCAGTATTTCCAGGCTGGGAAAAATGCAAGACGAAGGCGCCAAACGCTCCGCCGATGCCCTGCTGGCATCAAACGGTTCCCGGGTAGGCTTATCAATGTATGCTGTCATAGCTGATGCGGTTATCAATCGAGATTTAGAAGCAACTGCCAAAGAGTGGGCTACAACTAAAGAACGAAACCTGAAAAGAATTGAAGAAGTGGCAAAGGCAGCGGATACCAAAGAGGAAAAAGAGTGGGCAGAGTCTGCAAGGAAAGCAGCTAACGAAATCGTTACTATTTTTGAGACAAAGACGCTGCCGTTACTGAAAACGACCGACGCCATTACGAAAGAGATTAAAGACCTTGATGAAGCCACTGACAAGCAAGTCAAAAATGTGCGAGAGAATATGCTGAAAATTGACGAGTCAATTGCCAAAGAGGCCAAGAAAGCGGATGAGGAGTTCGATGCCGAGCGAAAAGCGGCACTTATCGAAGCCCTGATAATCGGACTGATCGGCATCCTGCTCCAGGCAGGTCTGGCTACCTGGCTGATGCGCACCATTATGAAGCCGGTGGATGCCCTGCGTCTGATGCTGATGGATATATCCCAGGGCGAAGGCGACCTGACCAAACGCCTGGATGACACAACCAGGGATGAACTGGCTGATGTAAGCAAATACTTCAATCTGTTTATTGAAAAACTGCGCAATATGATCAGTCAGATCGCCAGCACCTCTTCACAAGTATCTTCTGCCGCCAGCCAATTGAACGCTACTGCGGATCAGATCGCCACCGGCTCGGAAGAGGTCGCAGCACAGGCCGCTACCGTTGCGACTGCAGGTGAGGAGATGTCAGCAACCTCCGGAGATATTGCCCAGAACTGTCAGATGGCCGCCGAAGGGGCTCAGCGTGCCTCCCGGACTGCTCATAACGGTGCCGGGGTCGTAGAGAGGACGGTCATGGTAATGGGTCAGATTGCTGAAAAAGTGCAGGAGTCTGCCAAAACAGTGGAAAGCCTGGGAGCGCGCAGCGACCAGATCGGAGCCATCATCGGCACCATCGAAGACATTGCCGACCAGACCAACCTGCTGGCGCTCAATGCCGCCATCGAAGCAGCCCGTGCCGGTGAACAGGGGAGAGGCTTTGCGGTTGTCGCCGATGAAGTCAGGGCACTGGCAGAGAGAACCACCCGGGCAACCCGTGAAATCGGTACAATGATCAAAGCCATCCAGAAAGAGACCAGGGATGCGGTGGCTGCCATGGAGCAGGGAGTCCAGCAGGTTGAGGCCGGAACAGTAGAAGCCGCCAGGTCAGGCGACGCGCTTAAAGACATCCTTCAGCAGGTAAACGATGTGGCAATGCAGATTAACCAGGTAGCCACCGCCGCAGAGGAACAGACCGCCACGACCGGCGAGATATCCAGCAACATGCACCAGATCACCGAGGTTGTCCAGCAGACCTCTCGCGGTGCGCATCAATCCGCTTCCGCTGCGTCAATGCTGAGCGGCAATGCCGAAGAGCTGCAGCGGTTGGTGAGACAGTTCAAATTATAAGCACATTTGTTTTCAAATCGGGGATATATGAATTTTTCCAGTATCAGAAGCAGGTTACTGATTTCCACTGCTGTTTTTATAACCTCGGTGCTGTCAATCGTTGCCATAACTACATACTTCTATTTCAAGTATACAACGCGCGAAGAGGTTCTATCCAGGTTATCGGATGCAGTGACCATTGCAGTCCGTGAAATTGACGAGGAAATTACAAAAAGCCATAAAGAGCTGATCAAAGCATCAGAACAGGCCCCCCCAAATATCACGACATCCCAAGAGTCTGCGCAGAAATGGCTCAACTCTCGCGTGGAACTGCATCCTTATTTCAATGCCCGCTTATTCATACTCGATAAAAATGGCGTAATCATTGTCGAGTATCCACGTAGCACTTTCGTAAGTGGCCAGTCACGTGCTTTCAGGGACTATTTCACAAAAACCGTCAGCAGCGGCAGGCCGTATATTTCTGAGCCTTTTGTCGCCATAACCAGTAAAGAACCGGCGTTTATGATGACCGCGCCACTTCGGGATGCTGCCGGGGCAGTTACCGGGGTGCTCTGCGGCAGAGTTGATCTTTATAAAGATGGGGGGCTGGTGCATTCCCATCAGGATACAAGGCTCGGTAAGGGAGGATACCTCTACCTCATAGCCCGGAATCGTACCATGATTATGCATCCTGACCGTTCGCGCATCATGAAGGTGAGCCCCGGACCGGGGGAAAACAAGCTTTTTGACAGAACCCTGATGGAAGGTGATATCTCGGGAGAGACAATAAACTCAAAAGGAGTGCATGTTCTTACCTCCTTCAAGCTACTGAGAACCACCGGCTGGATTATGGGAGCCAACATTCCGGCAGATGAGGCGTTTCAATCGGTTAAACTCTTCAGGAATACGTTTCTGCCAGGGATGGTGCTGGCACTGTTTGCTTCCTTTGCCCTTGTTCTCAAAATCGGAACATCAATCATAAGACCGTTGAACATATTTACGGAACAGATCAAAGAAATAACGGTATCAGACGCAGACCACAAAGTGATGCTTGACGCCACTCGCACTGATGAACTGGGACCGCTTGCACAGGCATTTAACACTCTGCAGGAGAAAGTGTTGCAGCGTGAACAGGAATCTGCAGCGGTCGCAGATCTTCTGCATGAACGGGAGTACTTTATCCGGGCAACACTCGATGGCCTGAGTGCCCATATCTGTGTGATCGACTCCCAATGTAACATCATAATCACCAACAGTGCCTGGGACCTTTTCGCAGCTGAAAACTGTGCCGTGGAAGGTACCTGTGGTGTTGGGGCCAGTTACCTGGAGGCATGTCAGGCAACATGTGACAACGGGGAATCTTTTGATGATGTTGCTGAAGCGGTTAAAGGAGTGATTGATGGCACACTGTCCGCATTCATAAAGGAGTACCCCTGCCATTCGCCTGATACCAATCGCTGGTTTCTCTGCAGAATTAACAAGTTTACCGTTTCCGGTGTCAATTATGCGGTAATTTCACACGAAAACATTACCCAACTCAAGCTGACCCTGGATGATCTTCAGTTTGCCAAGGAAAACGCTGAAAAAGCTACAGAGGCAAAAAGCTACTTCCTCTCCACCATGAGCCATGAAATCCGTACCCCCATGAACGGTGTGATCGGCATGACCAGCCTGCTTCTTGACACTGATCTTACCCCTGAGCAAAGGGACTTTGCCGAAATAGTCCGCAAAAGCGGCGAGCATCTGCTGGGCCTGATCAATGAAATTCTGGACTTTTCAAAAATCGAGGCGGGAAAACTTAATCTGGAAAGGATCGAATTTGATCTGCGCAACTCGGTAGAAGAGACCGCAGAGCTGCTGGCCCTGAGGGCGGCAGACAAAGGGCTCGATCTTTTCTGTCTTATTGATCCTCTGGTGCCGATGTCCCTGAAAGGGGACCCGGGGCGGGTACGTCAGGTTCTCGCCAACCTGATCAGTAACGCCATCAAGTTCACGCATACGGGAGAGGTTCTGGTCAATGTAAACTTTGTTTCCGAACAGGACGATTCGATGACTATTCTGTTTGAGGTGCACGACACCGGGATCGGAATATCTGCCGAACTCCAGGATGTAATCTTTGCTCCATTCACTCAGGCGGACAGCTCATCATCCCGTCATTACGAGGGTGCCGGACTGGGGTTGGCTATCAGCAGACAGCTTGCCGAACTGATGGGGGGCGAAATAGGTGTTACCAGTGCAGGTGGCAGCGGCTCCACCTTCTGGTTTACCGCTGTATTTGAGAAACTGCCCGGAGTAAGTCCCCCTGCAGCACCAGACTCAGCTATTGTACCGTGCCACGCCGATATCAGTGGCACTTCTGTACTCCTGGTAACCGGCAGTGCTACAAATTGCAATCTGTTGTCAATTTTACTCAACCAATGGGAGTGCAGGTATGAAACGGCAAAAGACGGTGAAGAGGCTCTGGTTCTTCTGCTGGAAGCAGCTAAACGAAATGAACCCCACCGCGTGGTTTTGATGGATGAAAAATTACTCAGTATGGATGGTAGTGAACTTGGCCGCAGGATCAAGAACCAACCGCTCCTGAAGTCAACGATAATGATCATGCTGACCGGAGCAGGCCAGCGGGGGGACGCCGCCACACTCAGACAGATAGGTTTTGACGGATATCTGGTCAAACCGGTACGTCAGGCTCAACTGCACAGCTGCATTGCACTGCTGTTGGGGCGGACTATGGTTCCTGATCCGGAGCTACAGTCGCAGGGGATCATCACCCGCCACACCGTAGCGGAATATGCAGAGCAGAGCATCCGTATTCTGCTGGCTGAAGACAATGCCATCAACCAGAAAGTCGCTCAGAAGATGCTCAACTGCCTCGGTTATAAGGCGGATGTCGTCGCAAATGGATTGGAAGCAGTGCGTGCCCTGGAACTGATCAACTATGATCTGGTTCTGATGGATTGCATGATGCCGAAGATGGATGGGTACGAGGCGGCCGCCATAATCAGAAATCCGGACTCATCTGTCAAAAACCATGCTGTACCGGTTATTGCTGTGACTGCCAACGCTATGATCGGTGACCGGGACATATGTCTGCAGGCCGGCATGGACGATTATCTGGCAAAACCGCTGAAGAAGGAAGATTTGGCCGCGATGATTGATAAATGGTGTTTGCATGGCACCTGCACGGACTTTGATGATATGTCGACATTAAAACAGGCATGAGCTTTGACCATATTTTCTGAAAACAGAGAAAAATTGTATCTGACATATTTTTGTCCGGGTGATATGATAGAGAACAGTAGAATACCCATTTTCTGGCGCTGATAGTGTACCTGGATATATGAGCCTGCATAAATACCTGATACTGTTTCTGACACTCATCGTCTCTCTGCTGGCCGGTCCCGGTGCGGCTCTCTCCTCTGCTCCTGAACCAAAGCGTGTGCTTGTCCTAAATTCTTTCAGTCCCGGCTACAGCTGGACAGATAAGATGCTGCAGGGAATCAGTGAAACCTTTGGCAATTCAGGGCTTACCATTGACTCCTCTGTCCGTTTTATGGACATGAAGCGGATCAAACGCAGTGACGAGTATTTTAAAAAACTGCACATGATGCTTGAGGAGGGATATCGGAATATCCACTTTGATGCCGTTCTTGCCTGCGATAATGACGCGCTCGATTTCATCAGAATATACAGGGACAGACTTTTTCCGGGAGTTCCGGTGGTATTCTCTTCAATCAATGATTTTGACAGGAATATGCTTGACGGACGGAATGACATAACAGGAACCAGCGAGAATACCGACTATCTTGGTACCATCAACATTGCACTTACAATACGGCCGGAAACAAAAAACATTGTTGTTGTTACTGACGACACTACAACCGGCCAGGCTCACCGTTCCGCCATTGAAAAGCTCCGCGACTTGTTGCCCAAAAAACCGGGTATCCAATTTATTTCTCTTGGCGATATGACCCTTGACGAACTTGGCACTACACTCTCCAGGCTGAAAGAAGACAGCATCGTACTGCTTGTGCAACATTTCGTAGATAAAAATGGTGTTTCCCATCCCCTTTCCGAGAGCACTCCGCTTATCACCTCCCGATCAGCAGTTCCGGTATTTGTCCTGACGGACAGTCGCATGGGCTTCGGCGCACTGGGTGGGCACGTTGTCAGCGGATATCACCATGGGGCAGTTGCAGCCGGAATGGTCGTAGATCTCCTCAAGGGGAAAAATATCAGTTCAATTCCGGTACTGCTGGATAGCCCGAACAAATATATTTTCGACTATCGAGTCATGGAACGGTTCCGTATTTCGGAAAAATCGCTGCCGCCAGAAAGAATTATTATCAATAAACCTGACACTGTTCCTGATGTGTATAAGAAATATCTTGTTTTGATTACCATCGCGACGGTCATCCTCGCGAGCATTATCCTATGGATGTGGAGAGTTATCAAATCCCGCAAAACAGCTGAAGAGGCGCTGCGGAATCGTGAAGAGATCCTCACCCTGTTCATGAAAAACTCACCGGTGTATGTCTACATCAAAGAAGTGACTCCGATCGGTAGCCGCGTACTGCAGGCCAGTGATAATTTTGAGGAGATGGTCGGCATTGCCGGATCAGACATGATGGGCAAATTGATGGCGGAACTGTTTCCGGCTGAATTCGCTGCAAAAATAGATGCCGACGACCGGGCTGTCATTGCCAGGGGGGAGGTTCTTAAAATAGATGAGGATCTGAACGGGCGCAACTACACTACCATCAAGTTCCCGCTGGTGCAGGGGGAACGTTCACTTTTGGCAGGCTACACCATTGATATTACCGAGCGCAAACTGGCGGAAGCAGCATTAACGGAAAGTGAGTCGCGTTTCCGCACGTTGATGGAGAATATTCCGAGTGTGGCGGCTCAAGGCTATGCGCTCGACGGTACGGTGCTTTTCTGGAACAGGGCATCGGAATTACTGTATGGCTACAGTTCGGAAGAGGCGTTGGGAGCAAATCTGCTGGATCTCATCATCCCGGAGGAAATGAGAGAAGGGGTCACCGGAGCAATACAGCAGATGATTGAGAGCGGTGAGGTTATTCCCGCAGGCGAACTTCTTCTGAAGCGTAAAGACGGTTCCCGTGTGCCGGTATTCTCCAGCCATGCGCTGCTCAATCCAAGCGGCAGACCACCGGAGCTTTTCTGTCTGGACATTGATTTGACCGAGCGTAAATGTGCTGAGGAACAACGCATAAAACTCGAACAGCAGCTTCTCCATACCCAGAAGCTGGAAAGCCTCGGCGTTCTGGCCGGCGGAATCGCCCACGATTTCAACAACATCCTGATGGCTATTATGGGTAATGCTGATCTGGCCCTGATGAGAATCAACAAGGAATCTCCCGCCGTCGAAAATCTGCATCGCATCGAACAGGCATCGGCACGGGCCACCGACCTGGCCAAACAGATGCTGGCCTACTCCGGCAAAGGGAAATTTGTCCTTGAGAATATTGACCTGAACATACTGCTGGAAGAAATGCTGCACATGCTGGGAGTCTCCATCTCCAAAAAGGCGGTACTGCGCCTTAATCCGCATCAACACCTTCCCACGATTGAGGCTGATCCCACGCAGATGCGCCAGATCATCATGAATCTGGTCATCAACGCCTCCGAGGCCATCGGTGACAAGAGCGGCGTCATCGCCATCACTACCGGTTGTATGGACTGCGACCAGAGCTATCTCAAAGGGGTGTGGCTCGATGAGAATATCAGCGCAGGTCTCTACGTCTACCTGGAGATAGCCGACACCGGTTGCGGTATGGATAAAGAAACCCTGGGCAGACTCTTCGATCCATTCTTCACCACCAAATTCACCGGACGAGGCCTTGGGATGGCAGCGGTTCTCGGTATTGTCCGCGGGCACAAAGGCGCCATAAAAGTCTACAGTGAACCGACACGGGGCACCACCTTTAAAATCCTGCTTCCCGCATCCAGCAGACCTGCAGAAATTTTCAACGGCGCCGGCCCGCATAACGACTGGAAGGGTGAAGGCAGGGTATTGCTGGTAGATGACGAAGAAACGGTGCGCGGCATCGGAGCTGAAATGCTCAGGGAGCTCGGCTTTACCGTCATAACCGCTGATGACGGCCGCGAGGGGGTAAAGCAATTCAAACAAAACCCCGATATCAGCTTTATCATTCTGGATCTCACCATGCCGCACATGGACGGTGAGCAGTGTTTCCGTGAGCTGCGGCAGATCAGACCTGACGTCAAAGTCATCATGTCCAGTGGCTATAATGAGCAGGAAGTCACTCAGAAGTTCGTCGGCAAAGGGCTGGCCGGATTTATTCAAAAACCGTACAAGCTGTCCACCCTGGAAGATGCAGTCCGGAAGATGGGTTAGACTCTGAAACCAGACCTCTCAACAAATCTCCCTCCCACATATTGCAATACCTGAACGATGTGCTACCATTTGTAATAATTTCTTCTTACCTCGAAGAATATTCATGGAGGCATGTCACATGCAATTATCCGAACTTGTAGACATTGATGAATTAAAGGGACTCTGTGAGAGCTTCACGGCACAGAGCGGTGCTGTAACTGCAATACTTGATCTGGAAGGAAATATCCTCATAGCGACCGGATGGCAGGATATCTGTACCTGTTTTCACAGAATCAATCCGTTAACGGCACAGCGATGCCGGGAAAGCGACACTATTCTCGCCGGTCAGTTACGGTCCGGGGAGTATTACAATGTGTATAAATGCAAAAACGGTCTGGTCGATGTTGCCGTTCCTCTCGTAATTGAAGGTGAACATATCGCCAATTTTTTTACCGGCCAGTTTTTCTTTGAGCCACCTGACAGAGAGTATTTTATCAGACAGGCGGAAGAATGTGGTTTTGAAAAAGAGTCCTACCTTGAAGCGCTGAAAAAAGTGCCCATATTTTCTGAATATCAGACACAAAACCTGATGAAGTTTTTTTCGCATCTGACTCAATTGTTTGGAAAAATGGGGCTGGCGCAAAAACGGTTGAATGAGTCACTTTCACAGTTGCAGGAAAGCAAGCAGCAGTTGAACTTCCATGTCGATAATTCGCCAATGGCAACGGTTGAATGGGATTCCAACTTTGTAGTGACTCGGTGGGCCGGTGAAGCTGAAAAAATTTTCGGATGGACATCTCTTGAAACGCTTGGAAAGCCGATTATGGATTTACAGATGATTTTTGAGGAGGATCTCCCTGTTATTCAGAATACCATCAGCCAACTCGTCAGTGGGTCGTCAAAGTATGTTGTTGCCACCAATCGAAATTACACGAAAGAACGAAGGCTTATAACGTGTGAATGGTACAATACCGTAGTGAGAAATTCGCAGGGGCACATGGTATCGGTTTTGTCACAGGTACTGGACATTACCGAACGTACAAAAACCGAAGCTGCACTGAGATACAAGCTGTCGGAACTTGATGCAATTTATACCCATACACCGATGATGATGTGTCTGGTGGATTCTGACCGGCGAATCCTCTATGCGAACCCTGCATTCAGAGTTATTCAGGGATTTTCCGAAGAGGAACTGGTCGGGGGGCACGCTTGCGGGGTTTTCGGCTGCGTTAATGCAAAGGACGATCCGCAAGGATGTGGTTATGGAACCCAGTGCCGGGACTGTACGTTGTTAAAAGCAATTGAAGACACTTTTCAGACCGGTACAGGGCATAGCAACGAGGAACACTTCATCACCGTAAACTACAAAGAAAACCAGCGTAATTTCACTTTTTTGGGATCTACGGTACTCATATATTCGGGAGAACAGAGGCACCTGTTGCTGTCCCTGCTGGATATCAGTGAACTAAAAAAAGCTGAGGAACAGAAACTGGAGCTTGAAAAACAACTTTTCCAAGCGCAGAAGCTGGAAAGTCTGGGCGTGCTGGCGGGAGGCATTGCCCACGACTTCAACAATATCCTGGCGATCATCGTCGGCAACTGCTTTCTTGCCAAAATGTATCCCGACGCTGCAGAAAATAATCTATCCACGATTGAAAAAGCCTCGGAACGCGCCGCCGAACTCTGCCGTCAGATGCTCGCCTATGCCGGAAAAAACCAGTTTATCGAAGAACATGTTAATTTCGGAGGGCTTGTCGATGAAATGATCACAATGCTCAAGGCTACCATTTCTCAGAATATCGTTATCAATTTTTTCTGCACTGACGATATACCTCTTCTCAAAGCCGATTCCAGCCAACTCCGGCAGATTGTCATGAACCTCATCATTAATGCTGTGGAAGCCATCGGTGATGCGCACGGTGAAATTCTCATCACCCTGACAAAAACAGCAGTCAAAAGCCGCAAGGAGGACAAAGATCATCTCGGTAAAACCATCCCGGCCGGCTCGTACATCTGTCTGAAGGTCACTGACGACGGCTGCGGCATGGATGAAGAGAACACGCGAAGGATTTTCGAACCATTCTACTCCACCAAATTCACCGGACGGGGTCTCGGCATGTCGGCAGTGCTCGGCATCATAACGGCGCACAAGGGGGCGCTCCAACTGGTCAGTCAACCGGGTCTCGGCACCACGTTCAAAATATTTCTTCCTGTTGAGAGCATTTATCTTGCCGGGAGTGACTATCCGGAACACCCCTCCAGCTTGGAAGAAGCTCAATAAACGGTATTATGATGAAAATATCGTTACCTGCTCTCTGTTGGCAACTCCGGAGGCTATTGCATGCCGTCCCTGCTCCCCGATACTCTTCTCGTTGTTTCTTAAACCTGACTGTTATGAAGTTACAGATGGAAGTGGTCTGGAATATGAAGTGTTGATGTTGAATTAAAATATAAAATATATAGACATTGAATTTTTGTATTGACACTCTTTTTTGAGTTTGCTAGATTGTCCACAACAAAACGTATAAGTCCGGGGTAGCGATCCCGGGTACACAAGTTCAAACAACCTGCGACTGACCAGAAAAACTGGAGGTCAAGGAAAGAGCGAATCTGCTCTCCATCCTTGACCTCTTTTTTTATTTGTTCGCAACAACTGAGGAAATCAATCATGGCAGAGCAGAAAAAACTTTCCATTATCAGCATGAGCGGAGACTTCGACAAGGTTATCGCCGTATTCACCCTGGCTTCCGGGGCGGCTGCCGTCGGTTACGAGGTCAACATCTTCTTCACCTTCTGGGGATTGAACAGCATCAAAAAAGAGACCGGGAGGAAGTTTCTCGGGAGCGGTTTCATGGCTCGCTTTTTTAACTTCCTGCTTGGCGGCCGGAGGAATCTGCCGCTCAGCCGTCTCAACTTTGGCGGCCTCAGTCCGATCCTGATGACCGGCATGATGAAAGGGAAAAATGTGGCGACTCTGGAGGAACTGTTCGATGCATCAAAGGCATTGAAGGTCAACTTCTTTGCCTGCGAGATGGCCATGCATGTTCTGGGATTAACCAAAGACGATTTTATACCGGAAGTGAAGGACGTTCTGGGTGTCGCTTCCTTTCTGGAACTCTCCAAAGGGGGTCAGACACTGTTTATATGAGCACATTTAACCTCGACATAACCAAAGAGCGCTGCCCGATGACCTTCGTCAAGGCAAAACTGCATCTTGAGCAGCTGGAATCCGGTGACACCACGGAGATCCTGCTGGTGGCCGGAGAACCGTTGGACAATGTTCCCCGTACCGCAACGGAACAGGGCTATCAGGTGCTGGAAACCACCCATGTAAAAGACAATATTCATAAACTGACTATCAGGAAGCCGTAAAGCAAATCCCCCTCAATCCCCCTTTATTGAAGGGGGAAGTTTTACTAAATAAAAGGAGATACCAAAATGGCAGACAATCTTATTCAGCGCAGCGTAACAACCTCGGTAGCCAGAAATCTGGCCAGCACAACCAAAACAGCACCTCAGCTGGCATCAATCACTCCGCGACACCTGCTCAGCCTGCTCCCCTGGGTGCATGTAGAAGGTGGCACCTACCGTGTCAACCGCACCAGGGTCGAGCTGCCCAATGCCGAACGGGTCGAGTTCACATTGACAGACGGTATCGCTAAATTCGAGCCCCAGGCTCTGCGGAGCGTGCCGCTGTTTGCCAAGCTCTCAGACAGTATAATTGATAAGATCGCCATCAGTTTCAAAACCGAGCAGGTTACTCTCGGTAACACCCTGGTGGTTGAAGGCAAGGATCGCAACAAATTCTTTGTGATCGCCCAGGGACAGGTCGAAGTTCTCAGCAAGGGGGTACATGGCAGCGATCTGCGCATCGCGCTTCTGAGTGAAGGTGAATACTTCGGCGAGGCAGATCTGGTTTCGGACAAACCTTCTGACGTTACCATTCGCACTATCAATTCATGCGTACTGCTGACTCTTTCCCGCAAGGATCTGGATGCACAGTTAAGCAAAAATGCCGGTTTGAAACAGGAGTTCAAAAGGGCTGTGGAAGAGCACCTGGAGTTGCTGGCTGCAGTCAACAAATATGGTGAGCGGAACATTGATCTGGTCTCCGGACTGGCCGAGAACGTCATCATCCCTGAGACTTTCGTGGATTACTCTGAAGCGCCGCGCGAATACTCGCTCAGTGCCGTGCAGACCGTTGTACGTGTGCACACCCGTGTGTCCGACCTCTATAACAATCCCTACAATCAATTGGAAGAGCAACTCCGCCTGACAATCGAGGAGATCAAGGAACGTCAGGAGTGGGAACTGATCAACAACAAATCATTCGGACTGCTGCACTCCGTACATCCATCCCACCGCATCAGTGCACGCTACGGCGCACCGACTCCTGATGATCTTGATGAACTGCTGGCCTTGGTCTGGAAAAAACCGGCCTTCTTTCTTGCTCACCCCAAAGCCATCGCTGCTTTCGAGCGGGAATGCACCTGGCGTGGTGTGCCGCCAAACACGACCACGGTATTTGGTACGCCGGTCATCCTCTGGCGAGGGATTCCTCTGATTCCTTCAGACAAACTGGAGGTCAAGAGCCGTTACGCCCACAATCAGTGGCTCGGCACAACCAGCATTCTGCTTGTGAGAGTCGGAGTGGAGGATCAGGGCGTTGTCGGTCTGCACCAGCAGGGAATTCCGGGTGAAATCTCCCCCAGTCTGTCGGCGCGTCTGATGGGGCTGGATAATCTCGGGGTGGCATCCTATCTGTTGTCACTGTACTTCTCGGCCGCTGTACTGACCGATGACGCCATCGGTGTTTTGGAGAATGTCGAAGTCGGCTACTACCATCATTACGAACACAGCGTTCCGGTGGCATTCAACTCCGGCGCGGGGATATAAAGGGTGGCCGCTATGCCAGACATAACTCCTGACCTGGTTGCCCAGGTCGCTACACGGCTTTATAATGAGCTTCCGGGTGAGCAGGCAGTGCACTCCGGAAACGCCACAGATAGTCGCTGCATTGCCGCCACCCTGTTTGAGCGGGCGCAGCATGAAGCCTACTCCATTCCGGGAGCTGCAACCACGATAGGCAGCATTCCCGGAAGCGGTGATGGGCTGGATCTGATAGCCAGAGCTTTTGAAGCCATCAAAGGCGCAACTCCGGCAACAGCCACCGCCAACCCCTTTACCCATGATCTTTTGAACTCGGTGAACTTTTCACACACCCCGTCATTAGGGGACCATGCCGACAGCCTGGTACATCAACAGACCTATATCGGCAGTTCAGAACGGCACGGCGATCTGAAAGGGTTTGTCAAAAATATCCAGTCATTTCAGCATCACCTGACAGGCGGTTCCCTGGCAGAAGGTGTTGCGAGCGACCCGTTTGCAAGCCTGTTACGGGCGTCGCTGCCTAAAAGCAGCAGGCTGGCCGGTAATCCGGTATTCAATGTTGCAGCAATTCGCAGTGATTTTCCGATTCTGCACCAAAAGGTGCACGGCAAGCAGCTGGTCTGGTTTGACAATGCCGCCACCACCCAGAAACCGAAGCAGGTTATCGATGCCTTAAGCCGCTACTACGCAACTGATAACTCCAATATTCACCGTGGTGCCCATACCCTGGCGGCTCGTGCGACCGATGCCTTCGAAGGAGCCAGGGACAAGGTCCGCGATTATCTGAATGCCGGTTCAAGCGAAGAGATCATATTTGTGCGCGGCACCACAGAAGGGGTCAACCTGGTTGCTTATTCCTACGGCAAACGTTTCCTGCAGCCGGGTGATGAGATTCTGCTCTCCGAACTGGAACACCATGCCAATATAGTTCCCTGGCAGATCGTAGCAAAAGAGCGTGGAGCGGTAATCAAAGTGATTCCGGTTAACGAACGGGGGGAGATTCAGCTGGAGGAATATCAACGCCTGCTGAATCCGCGCACTCGACTGGTTGGTCTTGCCCATGCCAATAACAGTCTTGGCACTGTACTTCCGATTGCCGAGATGACTCATCTTGCCAAGCGGAATGGTTCCCATGTTCTGATCGACGGCGCGCAGTCGGTTGCCCATCTGCCGGTGGATGTCCAGGCCCTGGGTGTCGATTTCTTTGTATTCTCCGGGCACAAGATATTCGGGCCGACCGGTATCGGTGCTCTGTACGGACGCCGCGAACTTCTTGAGGAACTCCCTCCCTGGCAAGCGGGTGGCAACATGATCAAAGATGTAACTTTTGAAGAGACGATCTACAGCGACGTTCCGGCCAGGTTTGAGGCCGGTACCCCCAATGTGGCCGATGCCTATGGTCTGGGAGTGGCGCTCGACTATGTCACCCGTATCGGACTTGGCAACATCGCCGCTTACGAACTCCGCCTGCTGGAATACGCCACAGAGAAACTCCGGAGCGTCAACGGTCTGCGACTGGTTGGCAATGCCAGGGAAAAGGTTGCGGTGACGTCATTTGTTCTCAAAGACAAGTCGGTACCGGAGGTAGGCAAATATCTGGATCAGCATGGTATTGCCGTCCGGGCCGGGCACCATTGCGCCCAGCCCTCTTTAAGAAGATTCGGCCTGGAAGCAACGGTCCGGCCATCCTATTCGTTCTATAACACCTTCGAAGAAATCGACCGGTTGGTGCAGGCTCTCAGGCAGTTGAGGTAGGGGCGCATCCTTGTGATCGCCCGCCTTTAACTCAGGTGGTTATCCCGGCAGGGCGCATGCCATGCGCCCCTACAACGAAAGGCTCAATCATGACACCGAATTATGCACAAAAAGTAACGCTGACCAGTATTCATCAGGAGCGTAATGTCTATCGCAACATACCTGAGACAGCCGATCCGGTATGGACCCGTCTCCGTCAGGATGTATTTGTGACCGCAAAGTCGGAACCGATGCTGGCCGGCTACCTGCATGACACGGTGCTCAAACATGGCTCGCTGGAGGCTTCCATTTCCTATTTCCTGGCCGGTAAACTGGCATCGGCCTACCTGACTACGACATCGCTCCGGGATGTATTCTATGAAGCGCTGACAGCTTCCGAGGATATTCGAGAGGCTGTTCGCCGCGACCTCCTGGCGGTTCTCGAACGTGACCCGGCTGCAAAAAGTCTGGCTCTGCCATTTCTGAATTTCAAAGGTTTTCAGGCACTCCAATCGTATCGGGTCGGCCATTGGCTATGGGGAAAAGAGCGTCAGCCCCTGGCTCTTTATCTGCAAAGTCGTATATCGGAAGCCTTTGATGTGGATATTCATCCTGCCGCACGTATTGGCAAGGGCATACTGATCGATCACGGAACAAGCGTGGTGATCGGAGAAACTGCTGTCGTGGGCGATGATGTCTCAATGCTGCACGAGGTTACGCTTGGCGGTACCGGCAAAGAGTCCGGTGACCGGCATCCAAAGGTCGGAAAAGGAGTGCTGATCGGGGCGGGGGCCAAAATCCTCGGCAACATCAAGATCGGTGAAGGTTCGAAGATTGCTGCCGGCAGTATTGTGCTGAACGAAGTCCCTCCGCACAGCACTGTAGCCGGGATTCCGGCCAGGGTTGTCGGTAAGCCCAAATTTGCCGAACCCGGGAAGCAGATGGATCATTACGTGGAGTTTGATTACTGTATTTGAATAAGGAGAAAAATTATGTCCGAGGTCTTCAGACATCATTTGGGTACCTTTACGCAGATTTCCGAGTCATGATTTTGGTCTTATAAATAACGAATGCATACTCCGGCCTACTTTGCCTCTACTGTCAAAGACGACGGTTGTTGTCTGTCCTACGCCATCAATCTCTATTACGGTCTGTGCATCCATACCGACCCATTCCCCTGCCGGCTGTCGATGCAGGCCGAGAGTCAGGTCTACCGGGACAAATGTCCAGTCGCGTATGTCCAGTTCCGCACTGATCCCGTTGGCAGAGTCTACCATTAACATGAGCGCTTCAAGCGGGTCTGTGACGAGGTTCTCAATTAACGGTATGCGCGGTCTGCTCCAGACGGTCGCCGGTCCAAATGTATCATATCCCCCTTCAGTAAACCGCCAATCCATGGCTTCTCCATAAGGAAAATAGCTGACCCCCTGAAATGATTTGAAGAGTTGTGGTTCGGGGAGTGGCGGTATTATATATGAGTCAGAAACTGCGCTTGACATACCCGGTTCAGAGATGAAGCGCCACGCATGAGCTATCAGATATGTTTTGCCTTCTGCGATATATTCAGCTCTGAGAAGTTCAACCCGCCTGCCGCCTCGAACGACTTCGACATTTATCTCGCATGGCTTTACCGGAACTGCACTCAGAATCTCTAATGTTACCCTGGTAACCTGTACCGGTTGAGGTGAAGGGAAAACCCGCAGTGCATGCGTCATCAATGCCGAGGGTGGGCCGCCATGCTGAAAATCCGGAGACCAGGGGCCAATGGTGGCTTCGCTCGGCTCATATCTGTTTTCGCCTGTTTGTCTGAAAAATGCAGTCGGTAGATCTATCATTTCGTTCCTCGTTTGCTCCGTATATATTTCTAATGCTTACAGTGCACCGGAATCGTGCAGCAGTCGGGCTACCGACTCAGCCAGGATACCGTACCCGGCTGCATTGGGATGAATCGCGTCTGATTTCAGACTGCTTTTTGAAAGAATCTGTTTCAATGCTTTTCCTTCCAGGGGTATGCTGAACTCCCTGGCAAGCTCTCCGTAAAGCTTTGGTACTTCCAGCCCGAAACCGAGCTTCGGAACTCCAATGAGCACAACGCTGACGCCACGATTCCGGGCAAGAGAGATCATAGCCCTCAGATTATCAGCAGTCGCTGCTTCATCCAGATGCCTCAGAAAATCGTTGCCGCCAAGACAGAGGATCATCAATACCGGATTATACTCGTCAAGCACTGACGCAAGCCGGACTCTCCCCTCTGCCGTCACTTCCCCCGGCACTCCCGCTTTCACGACGCGCCTCTCGATACGCTTCTCAAGAACGCCCGGATAGCTCTCGGCAGGGGCAGCCCCGGTTCCGAAGGTAATGCTGTCGCCAAATGCCAACACTACCCCGTCAGAGGGCAATTTCGCCACCTGAGGCGTCTTGCTGCAGGAGAAGAGAGCCATCAATCCGCAGATGAGCAGCAGCCCTGCTGCAAAGCGGTTTAAAGTGATTCCTCTCAAAGCTTCTCTCGCACGCTTCTCACTTTATCTTCCATACTCTGTTCCCGGTCCGTCCGGGTGCCCAGTTTGATGGTCGTGGTGATTCGCGGAGCCCCCATCTCGTGCACGGCTTCATGGCAACGCTTTACCGCAGCAAACACGGCATCCCACTCACCCTCTACATTGGTGCCGTAAGAGTGAAGCGAGGTCTTCAGGCCTGCTGCTGTCAGCACTTTTTCACAAGCTGCAATGTATGGGGAAAGGGATACTCCTACACCGATCGGTACGATGCACAAATCGATCATTACGTTCATAATATCACACGCTCCTTTCTGAAGTCACTTTTCAATGTACCATATAGCGACTCCTTTTCATAATATTACGGTGTTTAGGATTGTAATTTACCGGAATGACGATATAGTTCCATTATCAATACTGTTTCAGGTGAGGTTTCAGGTGGCAATACTATTGCGCAATACAAACTCACGCAGGCTTGTAAATTCAGATGATTTAGACACCGTAATTGCCACGTCAATGGACGGTTTTCTGCTGGTTGACATGGATGGCAACATTCTTTCGGTGAATGAAAGTTATTGCCAGCTTGTCGGTTATACCCATGAACAGCTTCTGAGTATGCACGTCTCCTCGGTTGATGCTGTCGACGACCATGCGGATGTTGCAAAACGTGTGGAGAAGATCGTCCAGATGGGATCCCTGCGGTTTGAGACCAAACATCGCCACAAGAATGGAAACATTATAGATATTGAGGCCAGTTCCAACTATTCACCTGCCCATGGCGGTTCGATCTTTTCCTTTATCAGAGATATCTCCTACCAAAAACGCAACCGTCAAATAATAGCGGCCCGCCTGAAACTGATTGAATATTCTCACAGCCATTCGCTTCGTGAATTGCTTCGTGAAACGCTGGACGAGGCAGAGATACTGACCGGCAGCCGTATCGGTTTTTATCATTTTATGGATTCCGACTCACAGATGCTGACTCTGCAGGCCTGGTCAACCCGAACTGCCGCCGAATTCTGCAAAACGGAAGGATCGGGCAGCCATTACCCGATCGCTCAGGCTGGAGTATGGGTTGATTGTGTACATGAGCGCCGTCCGGTTATCCATAACGATTATGCTTCACTGCCTCATCGCAAGGGTATGCCTGAAGGGCACGCTGCCGTAGTGCGTGAGCTTGTGGTGCCGATCTTCCGCGATGGCAATATCGTTGCCATCCTTGGTGTCGGCAACAAACTGACCGATTACGACCGGCAGGATATTGAAGTGATCACGATACTGGCCGATCTGGCCTGGGAAGTCGCTGAGCGAAAAAAAGCTGAAGATGCCCTCAAAAAATCTGAGGCTATCCTTAACTCAAGTCAACACCTGGCAAAGGTCGGTGGCTGGAAATGGGATATTGCGCTGCAATCCATGACCTGGACCGAAGAAACCTATCGCATCCACGATTTTGAACCCGGCACAATCAGGCCTGGATCATCGGATCATATCGAAAAAAGCCTGAACTGCTATGACCCGGAAGACCGCCAGAGCGTTCGGGATGCTTTTCAGCGCTGTGTCGAACATGGCGAAGAATACGATCTGGAACTTCCATTTACGACTGCAGCCGGTCGAAGGCTCTGGATCCGTACTACGGCTAAACCGGTATGGCATGAGGAGCTTGTTGCAAAGGTGATCGGCAATATCATGGACATCACCGAGAGCAGACTGGCCGAAGATGCTCTCCAGAAAGCACACAAACAGTTGGAGCAAATGTCCTCTGCCGTTCCGGGTGTTGTCTATCAGTTTCTGACGATGCCTACAGGTGAATGGAGTTTTGTATATGTGAGCAAGGGCCTTAAAGATCTTTACGAAATCGAACCTGATGAGGCGCTCCGTGATCACAACATCGTAACAAGCTGCATCGTGCCGGAGGATCGGATTTCCCATCGGGAGTCCGTGGCAAGCGCGTCCCGCAGCCTGAGTATCTGGGTACATGAGCATCGTATCCTTACACCGGGTGGTAAGTTCAAATGGGTGAGAGGTCAGGCGATACCCCAGCGAAATGAGGACGGTTCAGTCCTCTGGAATGGGATTCTTATCGATATTACTGATCGTAAACAGATGGAGGAGGAATTGCTGCTGTCCAAAGCCGCCGCTGATTCGGCCAATCGCGCAAAAAGCGAGTTCCTGGCCAACATGAGCCACGAGATTCGCAACCCCATGAACGGCGTTATTGGCACGACCCAACTTCTGGAGATGACAGAATTGAACGAAGATCAGCGGGAGTACGTGGCTGCCCTCAAGCTTTCAGGTAAAAATCTGTTGACCCTGATTAACGACATCCTCGATCTTTCAAAAATAGAAGCAGGAAAAATTACATTTGAATCAGCCGAATTCAGCCTGCAGCACTGCATCAACGATGTTGCCCTGATGCAAAAAACGGTCATCTATGAAAAGAGGCTCAAGCTTGATGTGGAGGTGTCCGATGATATTCCTCCATTTATGATGGGCGACCAGCACCGGATCAAACAGATACTCCACAACCTGATGGGGAACGCCGTCAAGTTCACGTCACAGGGTGGGATCACCATCTCGGCGCAACTTCTTGATCAGCAGGATTCTTCTCTGCTCGTCGAACTGGCGGTGCGCGACAGCGGTATCGGAATCTCGCCTGAAAACCTTGATAAGATATTCAGGCCGTTTGAACAGGAGGATGGCTCCACTACCCGCAACTATGGAGGAACCGGCCTCGGCCTGACCATCAGTCGGCGTCTGGCAGAACTGATGGGCGGAGGTATTACCGTTGAAAGCTCACCAAATGCGGGCAGCTGTTTCAAGGTGACACTTCCGCTCGCCGCAGTAAACAAGAGTTTCACCATTGAGGAGGCCCCCCCGAAAGCAGGCGTCAGTTGGGATGGCTGTCCGTTACGGATACTGCTTGTCGAGGATGACCAGGTCAGTATTACCTTAGAATCATCACTTTTCCGGAAGCTGGGGTTTGACGTGATTGTTACAAAGAGTGGGAGAGAATGTCTTGCGGCTCTGGAAAATGACAGGTTTGATATTGTGCTGATGGACATCAATATGCCGGATATGAACGGCGAAGATGCCCTGTGCAAAATCCGCAGGAATGAACAGGATACACATCGCCATCAAATGATAATTGCCCTGACGGCCTATTCGCTGAGGGGTGACAGGGAGCGTTTCCTCGATGAAGGTTTCGATGGCTATGTTTCCAAGCCGATGGCTATCAGTGAGCTTGTGCGCGAGATGAAAAGGGTATTGGGTGTGGAAATGGTGAAAGGAACAGAAAACCGTGAATAATAGACACGTAATACTTGCTGTGGATGATGATCCTGGAAATATTAAAATCATGACATCTGCACTCAAAGACGAGTACGACATCATGTCGGCACTGAACGGTCACGATGCTATCGACCAGCTTAAGGATCATAAACCGGACCTGATTCTCCTTGATGTGATGATGCCTGAGTTGAGTGGTTTTGAAGTCTGCAGCATCATCAAGTCCGATGTGGCGTTTGCAGATATTCCGGTTATCTTCCTGACGGCTGTGGATACTCAGGAGGCAGAACTTGAGGGGCTTGAAGTCGGCGGCATTGACTATCTGACAAAACCGGTGAATCTTGTACTGCTCAAACTGCGGGTACGCAATCATTTAGCATTGAATGAGCAGAGGAATCTGTTAAAGCAAAAAAATGAAGAACTTGAAGCGGCGCTGGCACGAGTCAAACAGCTCGAAGGCATTATCCCGATCTGCATGTACTGCAAAAAGATCAGGGATGACCAGCAGACCTGGCAGCAATTAGAGGCCTATATCAGTAATCATTCAGAGGCGAAGTTCAGCCACGGCATTTGTCCGCATTGCACTGAAGAGCAGATGAAAATAATTAAGGGTATGAAGCTGATGCCTATATAAACCAGTATTGCGGAAATTTCAGTGTGTCGTTTTTTCTTTTCTTTATTCAGGTGACCATAATGCCAGCCACACCAACTGAAACAGCCCAGGAACTCCGGAAGCGTGCCAAAGAAAAGTTACGCTCAAACAAGGATTCATCTCCGGAAATATATTCTCACGGGGAGTATTTACGTAACTTCCACGACCTTGGGGTGTATCAGATCGAGCAGCAATTGGTTTTTGCCAGGGCTTTAAACGAAATTGCTGAAATAATCATTACTAACGACAATTCTGAAGATATTCTAGAAAGAGCAAACTGCATTATCGGGGAAACACTACAATTAGACCGGGTGCTCATTTACCATATATCGTTTGAGAAAAATTGCATTACCGGTCTGTGCGAATGGTTGAAACTGAAGCATCCGGATATTGCGCCTACAAAGAACGTATATCCCCTTGAGATGTTTATATGCCCCTTCACGGAAATCAGGAAAACTCGAAAGTATCTTGAAAGTCAATTCAATGGAGTGAATGAGCATTTTATCGAAGACGGATCAGGGAAGGTTCTGCATGAGCAAATGAATATAAAAAGTTTAATATGGTATCCCTTTGCCTTTGATGAACAAGGATACCATGTCTTTACCCTGAATCAAATCCTGGAACAGAGACAATGGACTCGGGAAGAAATCGGTTTTCTTGAATCTGTCGCAAAGCAGGTAAATCTGGCTTTGATTAAAATACAATTCCTTGAAGAGAGGAAACATGCTGAGGAGGCTCTGAAAAAGACGAACGATGAGCTGGAGCAACGGGTGGAGGAGCGGATTGCAGAGTTACATCATAGCGAGAAATTTATCATCGAAGTGCTCGACTCATTGACTTCTCATATTGCCGTCCTTGATGCCAGCGGCGTAATTGTCAAGGTAAACGAAACGTGGCGTCGTTTTGCGCAAGGAAATGGTGCGCCGGTAGATATAGAAAACTATGTTGGCGAAAGTTATTTGAAAGTATGCAGCAGGAGTGAAGCTGATGATGAGGGTGCGAGCGCCGCATTTATGGGTATAAACGCTGTGTTGCAGGGTGAAAGGATTTTTTTCAGCATGGAATACCCCTGTCATTCTCCATTTGAACAGCGCTGGTTCATGATGAGCGTATCCAGCTTAGGTGACAGTCAAGGTGTTGTTATCTCACATACCGATATTACCGAGCGGAAACAGGCTGAAGAAGCTCTCTGGCACGAGAAGGCCTTCTTACGTACACTCATTGACGCTGCCTCCGATCTTATTTATTTCAAAGACCGCAACGGTTTCTACCTTGGCTGCAACAAGGCGTGCGAAAACTTTATCGGGCTTTCAGAACAAGAGCAGATCGGCAAGTCTGACTTCGACTTCTTCTGTAAGGAGGAGGCAGAGCGCATTTCAAAGAAAGATCAGGAGATTCTGCAAAGTGGCGTTGCGATGCGTATCGAGGAGTGGGTTTCGTCATCAACGACTGGTAGAGTATTACTGGATACCACTAAAGCACCCATATGCGACAAGGCAGGACAACTCTTCGGATTGGTGGGGGTTTCACGCGACATCACCAAGCGCAAACAGATTGAAGAGAAAATCAGAAACGCCGAGGCCCTCTATCACTCTCTGGTCGAGACTTCACAGGATCTGATCTGGCAGTGTGACGGGGAAGGTCGATATACCTACCTCAATCTGGCCTGGGAACAGATCTTCGGCTATGAGATTGATGAAATGCTCGGAAAGAAATTCTTCGATTTTCAAACATCGGAGAACGTTGAGCGTGATCTGGCTGCATTCGAGCATCTGATGCAAGGAAATTCGATCAGCGGTTATGAGACTATTCATTTAGGAAAGACCGGTAACAAAATCCATCTGGTATTCAACGCTCTTTTCATCTGTGACGAAGCCGGGAACATAGTCGGCGCGAGCGGTACTGCGTACGACATCACCGAGCGCAAGCAGGCAGAACTGGATTTACTCCAGGCCAAAGCCGCCGCCGATTCCGCCAACCGCGCAAAGAGTGAGTTCCTTGCCAACATGAGCCACGAGATTCGCAACCCCATGAACGGTGTTCTCGGCATGACCCAGCTTCTGGAGATGACTGAACTGAGCGAAGAGCAGCGGGAGTTTGTGGCAGGACTCAAGATGTCAGGAAAAAATCTGTTGTCCCTGATTAACGACATCCTCGATCTATCAAAAATCGAAGCAGGAAAAATTATGTTTGAATTGGCCGAATTCAGCCTGCAGCACTGCATCAACGATGTTGTCCTGATGCAAAAATCTGTAATCCATGAAAAGAGGCTTAAACTTGATGTGGAGGTGTCCGATGATATCCCTCCATTTATGATGGGAGACCAGCACCGGATCAAACAGATCCTCCACAACCTGATGGGGAACGCCGTCAAGTTCACGTCACAGGGTGGTATCACCATCTCGGCGCAACTTCTTGAACAACAGGACGCTTCTCTGCTTGTACTGTTGGCGGTACGAGACAGCGGTATCGGAATCTCGCCTGAAAATCTTGATAAGATATTCAGGCCTTTTGAACAGGAGGATGGCTCCACTACCCGCAATTATGGAGGAACCGGCCTCGGTCTGACTATCAGTAGTCGCCTGGTGGAACTGATGGCAGGCAATATTTCCGTTGAAAGCACGCCTGGGGCGGGCAGCTGCTTCAAGGTGACCCTTCCGTTTGCCGCAGTAAATGAGAGCTCCGCCACTGTGGAGACTCCCCAAAAAACAAGCGCCAGTTGGGATGGCTCACCGTTACGGGTACTGCTTGTCGAGGATGACCAGGTCAGTATTACCTTCGAATCATCACTTTTCCGAAAACTGGGGTTTGACGTGACTGTTGCAAAGAGTGGGAGGGAATGTCTTGCGGCTCTGGAAAATGACAGCTTTGATATTGTGCTGATGGACATCAATATGCCGGATATGAACGGTGAAAAAGCCCTGAGCGAAATCCGCATGATTGAACAGGACACTCCTCTCCATCAGAAGGTAATTGCCCTGACAGCCTACTCGCTGCGCGGCGATAAGGAGCGTTTATTGGATGAAGGTTTTGATGGCTATGTTTCCAAGCCGATGGCTATCAGTGAGCTTGTGCGCGAGATGAAAAGGGTTTTGGGTGTGGGGTAACTATGAACTTTAACTGTAAGCCACTGTTTTTATTGGTGGAGCTGAAGGGATTCGAACCCTCGACCTATGCGTTGCGAACGCATCGCTCTCCCAGCTGAGCTACAACCCCAAACCTTGTATATACAACATCCTATTGATTTATTTATAATTTAAGTTTAAAAAAAACTTATACTTCTCAGTTACTACCAGAAAATCCCTCTTGTTCCCCATATTTCGCACTTTTTGAACGTGGTGTTTGAGTATTTTCGGCGCTTGATTTTTTCTGAGTACTTGCCCGTTATTTTTTACTTTAGATCAAATATTATGTATGTCAATATTTATTTGACATACAGACCCCGGAGTGCTACATGTATATCTGGAGGTGGTTATGGAAATCAATGATTGGGTAAAGCTGCAAGAAGAGCTTCTAAAGGCTCAACTAGGTGTTATTCGCAACTACCTGAGAAGTGCTGAACCGGGTGGACATGAGAGAAAGTCATCACTGACAAAAAATCTGTCACATATTAGTATCATAACAGACGTACTCTCTACTGAAGGTTCACCTCTGCATGTCTCCGAAATCATCCGACTGGTAAATGAACAACACGGGATTACCTTGGATCGCGAATCGGTAGTTTCGGCACTGACAAAAAAAGTTAAAAAGGGCGTGACGTTCATCCGAACAGGTCCGAATACATTCGGACTAAAAAAGGTGTAACGAGTGACGGCCCCGGATGACATTGGCAGTTTTTCGGTATCTCATCTGCCGATCGTAAAAGAGTACGCTTAGCGCATGGGTCTTGAAAAAATTGTTAATGATGCTCTTGCCTGCGGAATGCACACAAGTCCCGGGAAGATTCTTATTGGTCTCATCATGAATGTTCTCTGTGTAAGGTCGCCGATTTACCGTGTAGAGGAGTTTTTCCAGATGCGGGAGTTAAACGGTATGTTGCCAAAGTAAGACCACGTCAGACCAAAGCCAGCCTCTCAGGTGTCCGTTCAAAGTTCAAAAAGCAAAGTGCGGTTCACGCGGAGAGTAGGAGACGCGGAGGAATCAAGATTGTTAACGATATGCTGCTGCCCTTCTTAAAATATTTCGCCGGTGATATCATCCAAAGTCTTCACGGTTTCTCCGCGCTCTCCGCGACTCCGCGTGATACCCGTTCTCAGCCGTCCAGTGTCGATACGTCACCTTCATCCTGACCAAGATAACGCGCCTTGAGCACACGTCGCATAATCTTGCCGCTCTTGTTTTTCGGAATGCTGTCGATTACCACAATATCCTGTGGCGTCGCCAGGGATGACGCTTTGTTGGAAACATGCAGCCTGATTTTCAACTCAAGCTCTTTTGAATACTCAACACCCTTGTGAAGTGAAAGAAAAGCAACTACCTTCTCAAACAACAGCTCATCAGGCGCGCCAATAACACCGGATTCGGCAATCTCCTCTATTTCCAACAGCGCGCTCTCAACCTCAAACGGGCTTATCAAATGCCCTGCCGTATTGATAACGTCATCGCTGCGTCCCATGAACCAGTAATAGCCGTCGCTGTCACAGTAGGCGGTATCGCCGGTGTAGTACCAGGCGTCACGAAAACGGGAGTTGTAAGCCTCCTCCTTGTTCAGATAGGTGATAAACATGGAGGGCCAGCCGACCTTGAGGCAGAGGTTCCCCTGTTCTCCAACGGCAACAGGCGACCCGTCATCAGCAAGAATAGCCGGTTCAATCCCCGGCAGTGGCTTGCCCATCGAACCGGGGCGAATTTCGATTCCGGGTCGGTTGGTAATCATAATCCCGCCGGTTTCGGTCTGGAACCAGGAATCATAAACCTCTTTACCAAGAACCCGCCTCGACCAGTGAATGACTTCAGGATTAAGCGGTTCACCGACACTGAAGATATGTTTGAGTTTGGACAGATGTTACGTCCCGCACTGATCCAGGGTTGTTTTCCCTCCCTTTTTCAGGCTGGATGAGAGGTGTTGTCCCAAGCTGCAATAGGAGAATTTCATCCCTTAAGCAACTTGGGACAAATGGTTAAAACGGATCTTCATCGTCTCCGATTTCGCAT
>Ga0194037_1000455_pt1 | contig 31699 bp, 26 predicted proteins | sample JunL306m_MetaG_FD_148653 | JGI IMG/M metagenome (GOLD analysis project Ga0194037, IMG submission 148653) | Anoxic zone freshwater microbial communities from boreal shield lake in IISD Experimental Lakes Area, Ontario, Canada - Jun2016-L304-6m | ecosystem: Environmental > Aquatic > Freshwater >...
GAATGCGCGCCTAAAGGAACTTATCGGACGTCATCGTGGTCTTTCGCCAGAGCGAAAGCGAGTGGTTGCTGCCTATTTTCTAGTCTCAAAGACAGACCAAAATCCCACACAAAAGGTTACTTAGCTCAAAAAAAAGAAAGGCCGGTTTACTCTCACCGGCCTTTCTTTTTTACTATTTCAGTTATGACTTATGTGAATATATCTCGGGCTTTTTCAAAAAAACTTTTTGCATTCCGATCATTATGAGCAGAAGGTGAAATCCCCAAAGATTTTTTCAGTTCTTTCAGAATCTCCTTATCCTGATGAGAAAGATCTTTTGGTACATAGACATTGACTTTAACAAACTGGTCACCCCTGGATGATCCTCTCAGATGACCAATTCCGTAACCTGGTATACGAAGCATTGTTTCTGGTTGAGTCGAGGGTGGTATGGTAAGCTTGACTGCTCCATCCAATGTGGGAACTTCGACTTTGGTGCCAAGAACAAGGTCAGGAAAACTTACGGCAAGGTTATAAATTACATCATCACCATTGCGGGAAAACAGTTCGTGAGGTTTTTCCTCAAGCACAACAATCAGGTCTCCGGGAGTACCACCTCTAGGCCCGGCATTGCCCTGACCGCGCAAAGGCAGGTAATTTCCGTCCTGCACTCCTGACGGAACTGCAACCTTGACGGTAACCTCTCCCATTTTTATTCCTTCTCCGTAACATGAAGTACAACGATCCTTGATAATCCGACCTTCACCGCCACATGTCGGGCATGCAGCAATATTGACAAACTGTCCAAACATTGTTTTGGATGCCTGACGAACCTCACCGGTTCCATGACAGGTCTGGCAAGTTTCTGTTGCACCCGATTTAGAACCGCTACCTTTACACTCCCCGCACGGCACCTGTTTTTTGATTTTCAGTGTTTTCTCGACACCCTTGGCAATCTCCTCCAGTGTCAATTTAAGTTTGATTTTGAGATCGGTTCCAGGAATACCGACTGATGCCCGGCCTTTTCGGGCACTACCTCCACCAAAAAACTCTTCAAATCCGAAGGGTGCTCCACCAGCCTTGCTTCTGCCGCCACCGAACATATCGTTGACTGCACTGAAAATATCACTGAAATCACTTCCATACTGCGCACCACCACCACCGGATGCAGCCGAAGAACCTACGCCCGCATGGCCGAACTGATCATAGCGGCGGCGTTTGTCATCGTTACTCAACACTTCATAGGCTTCATTCACCTCTTTAAAGTGTTCTTCCGCATCTTTGTTATCAGGGTTTTTATCAGGATGGAACTGCAACGCCAGCTTCCTGTAAGCCTTTTTTATTTCGTCCTTAGTTGCCGAACGGCTTACACCAAGAACCTCATAATAGTCTTTCTTCATAATCCACCAGCAAATTTACTTATCTGTCATTCGTTCTAAAAAAATAACACATGCTACTTGGCTACAATGACCTTTGCATGCCTGATTACCTTCTCTCCCAGTAAATATCCGGTCTGATATTCTTCGATAATAGTGTCCGATTCTGCTTCGGGAGAATCAATCTGGGAAATAGCTTCATGATAATTCACATCAAGCTTCATTCCTTTTGACTCTATCGCCTGCACGCCCTTATCACCAAGCCACTTTTCAAGATTTTTCTTTACAAGCTCAACCCCTTCAATATACGGTCTGGCTTCATTCGCAGCTTCGGCATGTAATGGAACGTGCTCCAGAACACGCTTGACATCATCAACAACTGGAAGTAACTCCCTGATAATAGTTTCAAGTGCCCGTGAGGAAGCCATCATTGCCTCACGTTCCTTCTGTTTGCGAAAATTCTCAAAATCGGCAGCTCTTCGCATTAACTCATCACGATACTTTTCAACCTGTTCTTTCTGTCGACTCAGCTCGGCTTCAAGCTCTGCTATTCTGGAAACAGACGCATCGCCTTCCAATAGTGCTTGCTCAGGAGAAGGTTCTTCTTTCTGTGGTTTAGTTTCCGAAACCTCATCCGGTTGCGGGTTATCCTTATGAAACTTGTTTCTATCCGTTGCGCTCTTTGTCATAAATATTCAATACCTGTTTACTGTTTAGTTTACATCCGACAATGTTGTAGAGAGGCAGTCAGCCATATAGTTGATAACACGCACAGCATGCTCATAATCCATTCTTTTCGGTCCGAAAATACCAATTTTTCCGATCATGTTTCCGACATAATAGGGCGTTGACACAATGGTCAACTCCTCGGCCTGCCTTTCCGTATTTTCTTTACCGATACTAATATAAATATCCGTACCGGACGATCTGATGCCCTCGTTGGTGGGGCCACTGTTTTCGACAAGCTTGGCAATACTGAACTTATCCTCAATCATTGAAATAAGATCCCTTACCTTCTCGGGCTGCTTGAACTCAGGCTGATCAACAATGTATTCAGTACCGGAAATATAAAGCCGTTCAACAATAGGCGGCTCATCAAAAAGAGTACCGGCAGAACGGACAATAAGATTTTTCAGGGCAGTATCACCGGCACAGCCAGAAAGCCGTTTGTTAATAGTAGTGCGAATTTCAGCCAGAGTCAATCCTGAAAGCCGTTGATTTATAACAGCGACAACTTCATCAACAGTCTGCCTTGATACCTCAATATCAAGTTCCATAACAATGGTCTTGACAAACAATGACTGAATGGACAGAATAACCATCATCCGTGCCGAACTCAGTAATACAATGTCAAGTTTTTCAAAAATGGCGTTTGATAACCTTGGAGAAAGAACAACACTCAGCTTTCGTGATATTGAACCGAGAACTTTAGCTGCCGACAGGAGCACCTCGGATGAGGTACCTTTCCGATCTCCCCCAAAATTACTGATATTGTCATCGATCCGCCTTTTTTCCTGCTCACCAAGAGACTGAACAGTCATAATAAGATCAACATAATACCGGTACCCCTTATCGGTAGGAATCCGCCCTGCCGAAGTATGGGGCTGACTGATATAGCCTTCATCTTCAAGTTCAGCCATAACATTGCGTACCGTGGCGTCGGAATAGCCAAGATTGTAGTTCTTTGCTATATACCTGGAGCCCACCGGTGCAGCAGTTACAACATACGACTGAATGATAATGCCAAGTACTTGCCGCTCCCTCAAATTGAGATCACGAGTATCCATCAATGCACACGATAATTATTACCTTACTCTATAAGAATATGTAAGACGATGAATGTAAAAAAAACAAATTTTTTCTGAACCCAGTAAATTCTTTGTTACATGGTGCCACCAATATAACACTGCAAAAAAACATTTTTACGAAAAAGACACAACTTATGCACTCTCTTTAGCGAACGCACTGTTTTTAAACAATAAAAAACATTTTATATCGCTTGTAACAGTAAACAACAGCTATTAGTGCTCAACAGGCATAGTTCCAGAAATAATCCGGTCAAGACCAGCATAATCTTTTGACACTTTTATTGAAGAGAAGCCATAAAAACTCATCAGTTTCTTTACTTCTTCAGCCGCATCGGCATGCAATTCAAAACAGAGCTTTCCGCCAGGAATCAGTAATTTTTTTGACTGTGCTGTAACTGCCTTGTAACATTCAACTCCTTCGGGTGTGCTCAGGGCGATTTTCGGTTCATACTGCCGCACTTCCGGTTGAAGAACAGCCCATTCGGCATTCGGTATATAGGGCGGGTTCGAAACAATAAGATCATAAGGAGCTGCGGAAAGTTTGGAAGCGAAATCTTCATCAAACATATCGGCGGAAACGAATGAAATCTGTGACTCAACGTTATGGCGTTGGGCATTCAGTTTTGCTACAGTAAGCGCATCAACAGAACAATCAACGGCAGTCACCTGAATCAATGGATAGAGTTTTGCCATAGTCACAGCAATACAGCCGCTTCCTGTACCGATATCAAGAATTTTAGCCTCTTCTCTCCTTCCCCCGTTGGAAAAGCCGAGAGATTCAAGTGCATGCTCTACAAGCAGCTCGGTTTCCGGACGGGGAATAAGAACTCGTTCATCAACAGTAAACCCTAATCCATAAAAACACTGTTCTCCGAGTATGTATTGCACGGGTCGACCTTGCAGCCTTTGACGGCAAAGTCCTCTAAAACGGCGGAGTTCATCCTCATGAACAACTTTACTATGATTCAGATAAAGTTCAAGGCGGCTATGACCAAGAACACTCCCAAGCAGAAGTTCCGCACTGAGGCGAGGCTCACTAACCTCTTTTTCAACAAAAAAATCAGTAACTCTTTTGAGCAATTCAACAACCGACCATACTTTCAGTTCTTCCATCCCTATTATGTTAGCCGAACAGTTACACTACATTCTCGAAAAAAAGCTGAAGCTGGCAGCATAAAGACCGGCAATTCATTGTAAAAATATCATATAAAGCACCATTATAACAATTACATTAGCTTTTAGCATGATATCACAAATACACAGCAAAACCAGATGACCATTCATATTTAACTTCACGACACGATGAAAAAAGTTCTGTTTGTCTTTTTTATGTTTTTCTCTATTGCATCTGGAGCTACAGTTTTGGCTGCTTCAAAATTTACGGGCATTATGGATATGTCGCTGAAACTGCCGAACAGTTCCGCTATGATTACCTACACCTTCGGCAACAATGCTCAGCGCATGGATATGCTCATGCAGGTCAATAAAATACCAGAACCTCTCAGAACAACAGTCATCACAGATGCTGCCAGACCAGACCAGGCCTATCTTATCAATCACAAAGCAAAAAGTTACAGTATTGTCAGCCTCAGAACAGCGGCAGAAAATGCGTTGCTGCTGGATTTCGACAGTAACTATAAACTCGCAAAGCTCGGAAAGCAAACCATAAAAGGATACGTTTGCGAACATATCAGCCTGACCAGTACTACCGAAAAACTTGAGCTCTGGGTAACTCGAGCACTTGGTGATTTTTCGACATTCAGAATCCTTCAGTCACAAAACCCCCGGCTTTCAAATACTTCATTGTCGAAAACACTCAGTAACGAAGGTGTTGAAGGATTTCCCGTCAAGATTGTGCAGCAGAACGATAATGGGCTTTATGTTATGGAACTGATGAAAATCCGACCAAAAAAAGTTTCTGCTGATGAATTCAAAATCCCGAAAGGATACGTAAAGGTTGAAAACAATCAAAAACCTCTCGGCACCCAGCAGAAAGCCCATTTGAAAAACCTTATGGAAAAAATGAAAAAGTTTGAAAAGTAGGTTGTATATTTTTTGCCTTCCAGTAATTAACAATCATATACAGATAACGTGGCAGATAAAATCACTACTCGAAGCGAAGATTATTCCCAATGGTATATTGACCTGGTGCGTTCAGCAAAACTTGCTGATTATTCCGATGTGAAAGGCTGTATGGTTATACGGCCGAACGGCTATGCAATATGGGAAAAAATGCAAACGGCTCTTGACCGGATGTTCAAGGAAACCGGCCATGTCAATGCCTATTTCCCGCTTTTTATTCCCGAGAGTTTTATAGCAAAGGAAGCCGAACATATTGAAGGGTTTGCTCCGGAATGTGCTGTTGTCACCCACGGCGGGGGAGAGGAACTGGCCGAAAAGCTCTATGTTCGCCCTACATCGGAAACCATTATCTGGTCTTCGTATAAAAAATGGATACAGTCCTACCGTGATCTGCCGATTCTCATCAACCAGTGGGCCAATGTTGTGCGCTGGGAAATGAGAACACGCCTTTTTTTGAGAACAACCGAATTTTTGTGGCAGGAAGGCCATACCGCACACGCTACACCCGAAGAGTCGCAGGAAGAGGTTCTTCGAATGATTAATGTATACAAGATTTTTGCCGAAGAGTATATGGCAATGCCTGTTATTATGGGCAGAAAAACCGACAACGAAAAATTTGCTGGCGCGGTGGAAACCTACTGCATTGAAGCCATGATGCAGGATACAAAAGCACTCCAGGCAGGAACATCACACAACCTCGGTCAGAACTTTGCCAAGGCATTCGACTGTCAGTTCCAGACAAAGGAGGGCGTACTTGACTACGTCTGGGCAACAAGCTGGGGTGTCTCCACAAGATTGATTGGAGCTTTGATCATGGCCCATTCGGACGATCGCGGCCTTGTTCTGCCACCGAAACTTGCCACCCGTCAGGTTGTTATCATCCCGATTCTCAGAGGGGACAAAGCGGCGGTTATTACCCGGGCCAATGCCATTGCCGATTCACTGAACAAAAACGGCGTTCAAGCCTTTGTGGACAGCAGTGAACAGAACTCTCCCGGCTGGAAATTTGCAGAGTATGAACTGCAAGGCATTCCAATCCGTATCGAGCTCGGCCCGAGAGATATCGAAAACAATATCTGCGTTATTGCAAGGCGCGATACACTTGAAAAAACAGAAATTGCACTTGATGATACTCTACCAATGAAGATCAGTGAAATCCTTAACAGTATCCAGCAGAACCTTTTCGACAAAGCGCTGAAGTTCCGCGATGATAACACGTTTGAAGTCCGAAGTTACGATGAGTTTAAGGTGGCTGTTGAAAAAGGATTCGTCATCGCTCACTGGGACGGTACCGCAGAGACAGAAAAAAAGATCAAGGAGCAAACCAAGGCAACCATCAGGGTGATTCCTGAAGAGAGCGACTATATTGCCCGTTACAACATGCACGAACAAGGCAGCTGTATCTACTCAGGAAAACCTGCGGCACGAAAAGTTGTTTTTGCTAAAGCCTACTGATTGTTTAATGAAAAAAAGCTATGCCCCGTTCTGCATCACAGAAACGGGGCACAGCTTAGCTTTATGCTGGTCAAATCTTATCAGACCGAAAAAAGCCTAAGCTTCACTGAAGAACGCTTTCAACCCTTCCTCATTTGGTTTCATGGTTTTATCGCCCTTGTTCCAGTTTGCCGGGCATACTTCACCATGCTCTTCAGTAAACTGAAGCGCATCAACCAAACGGAGAACCTCATCAATGTTGCGCCCCAAACCAAGATCATTAACAACCTGGTGACGGACAACACCCTCTTTATCAATAAGGAACAACCCTCTCAGCGCTATTCCCGCACCTTCAAGAAGCACATCATAGTCCTTTGAAATAGTTTTGTTGATATCAGAAAGGAGCGTATAGGTCACGCCTTCAATACCACCTTTGCTTTTTGGCGTATGAAGCCATGCATGATGCGAAAATTTCGAATCCACTGAACAACCGATAACCTCAACATTTCTCTCTTTAAACTCATCAAGCTTCTCCTGAAATGCATGCAGCTCTGTAGGGCAGACAAAGGTAAAATCAAGCGGATAAAAAAAGAGTACAACATACTTTCCATGATAAAAGGAAAGCTTGCATGAATCAACAAACTGAGAACCATTTACCACTGCCGCAACATCAAAATCCGGTGCCTTACGCCCAACAAGTACACTCATGGTATTCTCCTGCTTTATTGTGAGTTATTGTAAAATATTTTAAATAGGATAAATTTTATCCATTATAGGGTATTTATTGTTTTTTTGCAACAGAAACTTGCAACAAAAAGACCATTTTACAAAAAGTTTACTTTGAGCAAGAGATTATTTGCCTTTACCGGTTGCACGTAAGCGAATGTTTCCAAAACGCTCAGTTACCTGACAAAAGGAGACGATAGCAGATGCTTCGTTACACAAAGCCTCAAACAACAATTCAGAATATGGCAGGAAGCAGATGTTAAGGAAGACCAACCTCATTCCACTATGCATAAAAACAGCATTGATTGTTGAAAACGATAGTATCTCTGTACGAACAACACCCAAAATCAAAACAAAGAACGTTGACAGGCAAACAGTAGAATACTTTAGTGTATTATAGCCTTAAGATCCGGCAGCGGGAAAATCATAAAAGGGAGCTCTGTTTCGAAGGGGATACAAAAACTTTTCAGTGTGAGCTCAATTTTTTGCGACTTATCAAGAAAATATAACATTGCGTCATCATGGTAAAATATGGTCATGAACTCATGATTATTACGTCCATCAAAGCGTAAGTTTTTAAGTATTCCGGCGGTCAAAAGCCGTTGAGCAGGAAGTTGTAAAGGGTTCTTATCCAAGGACATCCGGTTTTCCTCTGTTTGTTCAAATTGAAGCCATAAATCATTACCATGTGCAAAAATATTTCGCAGTTTAGCTAGAGCTTCAAGATCACTGTTTAAATCTCCCAATGTATTTTTTAGATCAATGTCAAAGATCTGTGAGAATACACTCTTAATTTTTTCAAGGGTTGCAGTCTCAGCTTTTTTTTCAAAAGCTTTCATCACTGCTTTCAGTGATGAATAGATTGGTGCGAACGAAATACTAATATCTTGCCCGTCTTTTTTGGACGTGATAGATTTTTCGCGAAAGGAATGAGCCATTGACCTGATTGACATAAGCCGGTGTTCCACCAATTTATTTATTGTCGCCTCAACATGACTGGTAAGCGTCAGATAAAAAAACTGGGCAAAACCATAGCGCTCATATTCGGTCAGAGAAGAACGTTGCTCCCATGCTCGGACAAGATAAGCATTGGAATATATTGTTGTTGATATAGTCGTATGCAGAACGCCCATAGAGTTGAACTCATAGTGCAATTAAAGTAGATTCGTCCTCTTACTCTTATAAAAAGGCACCAAGAAGTTTACCGAAATCCTGCAGAGGAGCAAATATGACATCTTAATTACCAAGCATGTGAAATGGTAAAGTATAGAGAAAAAACAACCTGAGTGGTTTGCTTGAGCTTTGTGTTATTATTCTCTGTTTGGATACAAGATTTTACTGTATAGGCATACCGAATCATATATATAAATTTCTTTGAACTGATTTACTGGAAGTGAATCTTTCACTTTATTAATAAAAGTATCCCACTCGTTCGATAGATAGAGTATTCTCAAGTAACATGGAATAATAAGCGTTGTGTTTTCTGGGTAGTGTTTATTTTTTGCCTTCTTTGAAATTCGATCTAAAACCAATGTGCTATCTTTATCAATAAAGTCATTATTTGTGTAGCTTACAGCATTTGATTCAATTTCACCGTTTTTTAAGCGTCTGAGGTCATCAGCACTTGAATATTCTCCTTTTGTTTCAAGAATTTCCCTTGCCAGATACTCGTTCTTATGCATTGCACAAGTTACTTCAAGGTAGCTTTTTTTAGGGTAGATATTCTGAGTAATACCCTCTCCATGCTGTTCAAGTTCTGCGTCATACGATTGATAGCCATCAACCCACCGCACAGAAATGTATCGTCCAAGACGATAGCTTGCTTGCACATACCTACAGATAGGATACAATTCTTCATGCAGTTTCTTTTCTACAGAGCTTTCATTGGAGACTGTACGTTTCGAAATCCTAAAACGTGTTATGCCTCCATCTGAATTGCGAATTTCTTCAAATAGCTTATAAACCTTCGAACAAAACTCCAAGCCATCCAAGAGTTTTCCGTCAAACTGTGAAAGTGATGTCATAGACATGCACAGAGAAGTTATATTTCAATAAGTTAGCCTTTTTCAGCAGACTATCCTCCAGCAAATCAAGGAGGGAATTGCAAACATAGAGAAATACCCGTATTGAACCCGAAACCAGCTTGTGCTTCTCAATATGCTTCCGTTCTTACAATAAGTGGAACACCGTATTTCTCTTGGTGCATATCTGCAAACATCTGTGCGTTTTGTTCTGCAATCCCGGGATAATTGCTATAAAATACGCAAAGCAAACCATCTCTTTCAGGCTGCTTGTAAAGGTAAGCTCTATATTTTGCTTCCTCTCCAGCGTGATTCCCACAAGAGGAAAGTGAGAGAGAGACAAATAACAAAATACATAGTAATCTTTTCATGGTTGATTTTTCATTCTTTTCGGGTTTCCGCTCTGTCCTTTTTTCCTGGGTGTTAAATTCTGTTCGTTTGCCATTTGTCACTGTAATTCTCACTGTTTTTATTGAATTTGACAATATACTTAATATCATCATATGTGCAGTAATGCCCTCTGCATATCCGTTTGCTTGATAGGGTTAATGTTGCATTGTTCTGACTGCTTTTGAGTTAACTTTTTGAACGGTACAACTTCGCTACAGAGGGTGACAACTTTTTTTGTATTGATGATCAAAGAATTCGACAAAATCTTCCGCTGATTTCGCTTTTGGTACAAACAGAGCAGTGGTATATCTTTTTCGATTATTCGTATCTTGCCAGGAATCTCAGTTGTTGCCTGATGATGGGCTTGTTTGGATTATCGGTTTGTTGCTTGAATCTCAATTAAGTAACAGCAGAGGGTAATGGCGGATAAGGGATGAAAGGTATTGTTTGATTTTATAGAGATACGGTAAGGTTTGGTACAAAACGATAAACGGTAACATACGTCATTTGCATAATGCAGGTTATTATTTTTGAAGATAGCAAAGTTCATGAGCTGAAGCCTCTTGTTAACCTTAAGCCGGTTTATGGTCTCTATACCGGGTTTCGTTCTCTTCAGGAAAAGTTTGAGTACTTTACACGGGGAGAGGTTAAGCTGACGTATCATCTTCGCCGTTATCTTGCTCTGTTTTATTGTGAACAGCATCCTGAAAGTGTGGTCAACAGAGTGTTGGAGGAGGATCTGCTGCTTGTCAATGGCCGATTGGTTTGCAATGAAGCGGTTGCTCTTATTGTACGTAATGGAGCAGTTGAGCCTGGTAGAGCTTATATGCAGGGTGATGATTTGCTTTTTGCACGAGTAAAAGGGAACCTTGTTGTTACGGATGGTGGGCTTATGCCTGACCTTATTGATACTGCCGTTCTTGCCGGTGAAGTTGTTCCTGAAACGGTTACGGAGTTCAGGCTTATCAGTCATATATGGGATGTTGTTGCTTATCATGCTGATGAGCTTTTACGTGATGCTGAATCGCTGGAACTCGGGCGTATTGAGGGTGAGGTTCATTCCGCGGCGGCCATTGTCAATCGTTCAAATATCTATGTTGGTCCGGGGGCTGTTGTTCGGGCAGGTGCGGTTCTTGATGCTGATGAGGGGTTTGTTGCTGTCGGGGGCGGCTCGGTTGTTTTTCCTCAGGCTGTACTGATGCAGAATGTTTTTCTTGCGCCCTGGTCGAAGGCTAAAATTGGTGCCAAATTGTACAACAATGTTGCCATAGGAACGGCCTCAAAAGTTGGTGGGGAAGTTGAAGATTCTATTATCGAACCGTTTGCCAATAAACAGCATGATGGGTTTCTCGGTCATTCTTATATTTCGTCCTGGTGCAATTTGGGAGCGGGTACCAATACGAGCGATCTTAAAAACAATTATAGCAGCATAAGTCTTTTGCGTCACGGCCGGGAACAAATGACAGGGTTGCAGTTTCTCGGGCTTTTGATGGGGGATCACAGTAAAAGTGCTATCAATTCGATGTTCAATACCGGAACTGTTGTTGGTACCGGGGCCAATGTGTTTGATGGCGGTGGATTTTTTCCAAAGGAGGTTTCTTCATTTTCGTGGGGAGGCCGTGGTGGCTTTGAGTTGTATGAGATTGAAAAGGCGGTTGAAACTGCAAGAAAGGTTATGGAGCGTCGTCAGGTTGTTATGAGCAGCGCTTATGAGTCGATGTTCCGTTTTGTTGCCGGAGCTGAGGGTTTACCGAGGCTATTTGTCTAACGTTTAAGTATGGATATGCATGATTCTTGTTGTTGATAATTATGATTCGTTTACCTATAACTTGGTGCAATACATTGGAGAGTGTGGTGAAATAGTTGAGGTGTACCGCAATGATGAGCTTAGTGTTGAGGAAATCATAGCGAGGTCTCCGGATAAGATTGTCATTTCTCCCGGGCCGGGCACTCCTGATGATGCGGGTGTGTCAGTGCCTTTGATTTGTGCTGTACAAGGGAAGATTCCTTTACTGGGCGTTTGCCTTGGGCATCAGTCAATAGGTGGTGCACTTGGCGGAAAGGTGGTGCGGGCTGCAAGTATAATGCATGGCAAAACCTCACTGGTTTATCATGATAACAGGGGGATTTTTACTGGTATTGAAAATCCGTTTGTTGCTACCAGGTATCACTCGCTTGTTGTTGAGCGTGAAACAGTTCCTGATACGCTTGTTATTCGGGCTTGGACTGCGGATGGGGTGATTATGGGCATGGATTCGGAAGATCTGCGGCTTTACGGTGTCCAGTTTCATCCTGAATCCATCATGACTGCTGAGGGGAAAAAAATTATCAGGAATTTTCTTGAATTGTAGCGTTCTGCTGAAAGGGTTTGATCACTATGGAAGTTACTCGAGGTTCTTCAGAAGGGGATGTTAAGAGGGCAGGGTTTAATCGTGAAAGTGATTTCATGGTTGATGGATGGCGGGTATTCAAGATTATGGCGGAATTTGTCAGTGGGTTTGAGACGATGTCCAACACAGGGCCGGCTGTTACTGTTTTTGGTTCTACAAGGGTGTTGCCTGCAAGTCCGGAATATCTTTTGGCTGAAAAACTTGGCAGTTTGCTTGTTGCTGCCGGATTTTCGGTGATCACGGGAGGTGGTCCTGGTGTTATGGAGGCTGCCAATAAGGGCGCGCAAAATGCTGGAGGTGTATCGATAGGGTTCAATATCAAGCTTCCCAACCAGCAGAATCCCAATCGATATATCGATCAGGATAAATTGGTCAGTTTTCAGTATTTTTTTGTCCGGAAGGTGATGTTCATAAAATATGCGCAGGCATTCATAGCTCTGCCGGGAGGTTTTGGCACACTTGATGAAGTAGCCGAAGCTATTACACTCATACAGACAGGGAAAAGCGACAGGTTTCCGGTTATATTGGTGGGTAAAAGTTATTGGGAGGGGTTTTACCGCTGGATTCAGATGACCATGCTGGAGGAGAAGGGTTTTATCAGTGACAAAGATCTTGGATTTATTTATCTTGAGGACAGTCCGGAAAAAGTGATAGAAATCATCAAAGGGTTTTATCCTGACGGATATGCGCTGAATTTTTGATACGAGGTTATTGTGCCGCAAAAGAGTTGTTCATCCAGTTCAGAATTGCACTTTTTTCCTGTTGTGTTAACTGCATTTTTGGTTGCAATGTATAGTAAATGCGTTGATGATTGGTGTTTTTCGACAAGACTCTGCGGATTTGCTCTGCTTGCCGGATAGTTTCAGCATGATTTTTTTTATTCCACGTTGAAAAGTTCAGAACATTGCGTCCTGAAATGACGCTACTGTATACTATCCAGGATAGTGGTGCTATGTAAGCAATGCGTGGCCACCGTGTTTCGTAGGAGTGGCAGTCGTAGCAAGCTTTTTTTAGAGATTTTTTTACGTATTCTGGCGCCAGCATAGTTGGATTTGCTGGAGGGTTGATTCGTTGCAGTGGTATGAACTGTATCACCATGAGCAAAAGAGTAATCCAGCTCGCAATGGATCTTAATGATTGGTTCATGCTTGATGATTTATAGAATAGTTGTTATCAGCTCTTAATTTTCAAGTTTTTTTTCATCATGATATTTCCATGTGAAAAAGCAGTATGGTACTATTTGCCTCAAATCCGTGCTGACCTTGCCATTGAGCTTGTACAAACCGGAATGACCCAGTCGCAGGCGGCTAATAAACTTGGAGTGACTCCCGCTGCTATATCGCAGTATATTCACAAAAAACGGGGTAAAAAATTAGAAAAAAGCAAAATGTACAGTAAGGAGATCAAGGCTGCGGTGAACAAAATCTGTGAAGAGGCTTCCATTGATGAACTTTCTGTGATTGTTTGTAAATGCTGTCATCTGCTGCAAAAAGAGGAAAAGAGTGAACAATGCTCGCGCATGCCAGAATTTCCGTAAGCTGTGTTTTTTACAGTTCAACAATGATATGTGATTCTGTTGAGTGTCCGCTGAGCAGATTTTTGAGGACGTCAATTAATTCTATACCGTATTTATTGAGATAATAGAAAATATTGATTACCCTTTCCTGAGGTATTCCTTCCGGAAAAAGTGAGGTTTCTGCTTTCAGTATTTGTTCAAGTAGTTCTTCATTTTTACGCCTGCTTGCCTTCCATGCTTTTTGTTCAATATTTTCAATAATTTTGTCTGACTGGCTGGTTGATGCGCCAAGAAGCGGTTCAAGAGTTGGGTCAATCTTGGTAAGTACAGGCCCGAGGTTGGCAAAAGCCCTGTGAATTTCTTCTTTGGTTTGTTTGAACAAGGTGTCAAGCTGAGGGTTTTCCGCTATTTCTACTGCGTTTTTTTTCAGTTGGGGAAGATCGTTAAATACCGCCTGGTAGATCTGTTTTCGTGAAAAGCCCGGTTTTCCTGTTACTCGAAGAAGCTTGTCCATTATTTTGCTGATTTTGGGCTCAACAAGTGTAAAGCTGCCTCTTGGGATAATAAACGGCATGCTGATGCCGAAGTGTTCGTAATTTTTACGGTATTGCGCAAGGTAACTTATTTCTCCAGGGCCAGCAATGCAGGCAAAAGTTGGCAATACATAATCCTGGACGATCGGCCGGAGAATGACGTTGGGACTGAACTGTTCAGGGTGATCTTGACACAGTTCGAGTATTTGGTGTTTAGAGTAACGTTGTTTGTCGTGGGTAATCGAGAAAAAGTTATCAGAGGAATGTTCTATTTTCTGTCGCTGCTCATAATTATTGATATAATAAAGGTTCACACTTCTTGGTTTTGCTTGTACGGCATAACTGAGGTTTTCAAGGCGTGAACTTTGCGCAACTATATTATAGGATGAGGTTGGAGCAGTTGACAGCTCTCTCATAAAGATAGCAGCTGCCAGTTGCTTGAATTCGGGGTCTTGGGTTGAAAGCAGAATCAGCGGCTGTTCGCTGAAAAGCCGCCTCATGGTACATGCAAAGCTGAACTCAAAAGTGCTTCCCGGATAATAACATTCGTTGAGAATCTCCGAAACGCTTTCTTTGTAAGTGGAATCTGGTAAAAGCCGGAGAAAATCTTCAATTGTCTGGCTAATTTCAGGGCCGAAGCAGGTGTTGGCAACCATCTGGTTCGGCATTCGACGATAGGGTTCCTGTCGGAAATGAGTGACTTTGTTATCCGAGAAAATAGCAGTGTGGGCCGATTCGTCAAAGTCATGATCTTCACCTTCAAGCCAGAAGATCGGTACGAATTCATATTCGGGAAATAGCACTTTCTGACGTTCTGCAAAAACAATAGCAGTCAGGGCTTTATAGATGGTATAAAGTGACCCGGTAAAAAGGCCGGGTTGTTGACCAGTCACGATGGTCATACATCGAGGGGAGCGAAGCTTTTCAATTTCCCTGAGGTGAAGTTCTTTACCATTGTAAAGGGTATTCTGCCTTATAAGGATTTTTACAAGGGTTTCCCTGTCAAATGTTCTTGATCCAAGAAGTCCGAGTTGCCGGTAGTAGTCAGCTTCTTTATGGTAATCAAGGTGAAAGCATTCCGATACCAGTTCCGAGTGTTCAGGGCCGTCTGATGTATAATCACGGAAAAGCTTTGAAAATCCTTTTTTTGGTGTCAGGATATGACGGTAATCAAGAAGAAAGGTGTTCACTTTTTTATTTTTGCAGATTCCATTGGTCCAAGTTTTCGATAAAACTGTGATTGGTCATGTTGCACAAAAGGGGGGTGATGGCGACATAATTCTGCCTTACGGCAAACTCATCCTTGCGCATATCATTATCGAGCAGTAGCAGTGTACCGTTCAGCCAGTAGTATGGATTACCGAACATATCAGTTCGTTCAATGGCACTTTCCTCCCATCTCGACTGCCCCTGTTCGGTGATTATGATTCCTGCAATTTCTGATTCCGGTACATTTGGAATATTGACGGAAAGTATAGTATCTGAAGGAATTCCTTCCTGGAGCACTTTTTTTGCTAATTTGCGTGCAAATTTTGCGGCATAAGTAAAATCGGCGTTTTCATAGGTTGTCAGTGAAAACGCTAAAGAGGTGATTCCTTGGATTGCTCCTTCAAGAGCTGCTGCGACGGTGCCCGAATATAGAGTATTTATTGCTGTGTTGCTGCCATAATTAATACCGGAGACAATAAGGTCCGGTTTTGATGGCAAAATATGGCTGAGTGCAACTTTAATGCAGTCAACGGGCGTGCCGGAGACTGTATAACCGAAAAAACGGTTGTTTTTAAAGAACTTTTTGATTCTCAGTGGAACACCGAGTGTCATGGCATGACTCATTCCACTGTGCGGTTCTGCAGGAGCCACAACTGTGACATTGCCGAGTTTTTTCATTGCGGCAGCAAGCGCGTGTATGCCTTCTCCTTCAATGCCATCATCATTACAGATGAGTATATTGGGTTTCTGCAGTGTGTCCACGCTGTGCTGTTTATTTATCATGAAAATGGGTACCCCGCTTTTATAGGTATTGCTATAGAATAAATCTTCAATTCATTGTTAGTCGGTGCTTGAAACTCCCGTGTACTTTTTATGTTATATTTCGCCTTTCTGCTCAGACTGTCTCATATTACAAGCCTCTTGCGACAATTTAAGAGATGCCTTTTTTTCTGGCGTGTAATAATACAAAAAAAGTTATGCTCAAAAGTCATGTCCAAGGCTAAAATAAAGCATGGTATCAGAGAATCTTAAAGACGACGAACCTGTATCTGGAATTGTTTTGAGAAATGCAAAGGCTTTTGATACGGTAAACCTTGCCGGACCAAGAGGGGTTTCCCATATCAAGCTTGTCCCTACACCGTGAATCAGTTGCCTGAAAGAAATATCATCCCGATCTTTCCAGGCATTTCCAAGATTGTAATGTAGGGCAAATGATGTTGGAAATAGAAGAGTAAATGATGGCTTATAGCGTAGAAGGAACCCTACTGTAGCAATATTGTTGCTGGGAAGGTCATTTTCTTTTAAACCGATAAAGCTGTGACTGTAAGTTGTTCCTGGGCCCCCGAGAAAAAATTTTTCTGACAGGGGGATATCATCGCTGCTGAGGCCAAACAGTCCTGAAAGCTGTAGTGTGGTTTTACTGCTGACCGCCATGTTTTCTTCGTAGTTGCCCGACACCTGCCAGGTAATATTATTATTGTCAAGCAGTGATGGAGTTATTGTGTATCTGATGTTTGTATAATTTCCCGATGTGGGAATCATGGTGTTATCTCTAGAATCAAGTATAAGTTGTGTGCCGATTGAGAGCATATCAGTACTTGCTGTTTTCAGTGTTGTGTTCTTATTCTCATCAGCATACGATTGAGAGTTCTGAAGGGTAAGATCAAACATGAACTGGCCGTTTTTTCTTATTCTTGTACCGAATGCAGAGGTGATACCGTACTTTTGTATTCCATAAGTTTGTACTTCATTTGATTGAGAGTGGAAAAACTTTTTTGAAAATTCAATAGTACGGTTATCCATAAGATGCTGGTCATAAAAAAGACGGGAAGACATGGTTAAGTAGGAGGAACCGATTCGAGGTATACTGAACTCGAGGTTTAATAGATTGTTTTTTCTTCCTGTTTTTGCCCAGCCGCCGATTGAGCTTGTTGTGCCTCCGAAATTTTCATTTCTGATATCAATGAGGAACTGAGCATTGTTGGTTTCATCATAGCGAAATCCAAGTCGCAGCACGGATGATGGCTTTTCATCAAGTGAAAATCTGAGCAGGTTATTTTTTCCTTTTTCAGGTTCTTCGGAGAGAGAAACTCGATTGAAGGAGCCTGTTTCATAAAGGTTATGAACGGATTCAACGGCTTTGTCAAGTTGGAGGGCCTTTGTTGTATCAATTTTTATTTCCCTTGTGATAGCGGCGAGGCTTGTGATGTTTCTGTTTCTGGATATTTCAATGCCGTCAGGTTTTCCAGAAGAAACTTTTATTATCAATGTTCCGTCGTTACTAATGGATGTGCCTTCGATAGTTACAAGGCTGAATTTTTTATTCCGGTATTTTTTTATCACGGATTCAAGTGCTCGGGAGGCTTTGGCATTCGTATAGATTGATTCTGTTACAGGTTTAAAACATTCGTTGATCTCTTCTGAGGTAAGCACTTTCGCCGGACCTCCGGTAACCATGACTTTTTTTATTCTGGGAAGTGGATCAAGGCAAAAAACCGCATTTTTCCTCTGGTGATCCAGTTCAGCATAAACTCTTATGAAAAGGTCAGTTTCAAGGAGTTCCTGAAGGATTTGAGCTGGATCGGAGTTTTTATGAAGGAGTTCTGAAATAATGTTCTGATGTTCTGGGAAGACATGGCTTTCTGTTGGAAAACGGACTGTTTTTGAATATGTATTCAGTGCGCGACTATTGATGTTATTTCCCTTTTCTATATTGTGTTTAATCGTAGGTGCAAGAACTTTTCCTTTATTATAACCAGCTTCAATCAGTGCCTTTATATCAGAAAAATCAGTGGCTTTGTGTTTTCTGATATCTGGAGCAATGACAATGTCGGCTTTCTCAAGCTGCGCAGGGTATTGAAATTTTGTAAGAATATTCATTGTTTGATCAACAGTTTTCCATGGAAGATCAAGCTCTTCGTTGTTGGTATACATACCGCCGTGGGTATCGACCGCAATTTTATACTGTGTGTTGGTTGCATCAAGTTCATCTACAGGCAGATTTGCCACAAGCCCGCCGTCAACTAGTTGGTAGTCTCCTCGCATGATTGGTTCAAAAAGAATCGGAATGGTACTGCTTGCCCGCATTGCTTCTGATAAGGAGCCGGAGGTCAACGTAACACGCATTCCTGAAACAAGATCGGTTGCTACTGCTCTATAATTTATCGGAAGTTTTGAAAAATTGCCGGTGGCTTTATATGTGCTGTTCAGGACAAGACGGTCAAGGGTTTCGGTTAGTGATTGTGTGGAACCAAGCGATTTCGGAATAATGAGTTTCAGTTTGTCGAAACGAATTGCTATACTGGCGCGGTCACGGATACGTTGCTGTTCAATGAAAATGTTTGAGCGGGAATAATTATTATTAAGTGATACAATAGATTGCCAAGGCAGTGAATAGGCGATTTTTTCGAGTTCATCAGGGCTATAGCCAGAACTGTAGAGTCCTCCAATAATGGCACCTATACTGGTGCCAACTATAAAATCAATGGGAATATTTGCTTCTTCAAAAGCTTTTAGTACGCCTATCTGTGAAAGACCATTTGCTCCGCCGCCTGAGAGCGCAAGCCCAACAGTTTTTCTTGCCGGTTTCATAGGGTTGAAAAGAGTGTAACGGTGCGAAGAGATTTGCAGAGTATCAGGGTAAAGAATTGTTTTAGGGGATGCTGTTGCTATAACAGTCATTTCGGAAAGAAGAGCAGTAATAAGTACAGCTGAAGGCAGTAGTTTCCTTATGTTCAACAATGGTTGCGCTCCTTGTTCATATATAGGTGATAGAGGGTACTTATTCGCTGTTTTTGATATCTTATGTGGACTTTATATCTTAAGTTTTAATGTATAACCTTTAGTTTAAATTTAGAAAATGGCTTGGTTTGAACGGGTAAAACCCTCAATACGTCCGACCGAAAAGCGTGATATGCCGGAAGGTTTGTGGTGGAAATGTGATGAGTGTGGAGCTATGCTTCACAAAAAACAGCTTGAAGATAACTTTTTCACCTGTTCAAAATGTAGTCATCATTTCAGGATTACACCCTATAAATATTTTTCGATCCTTTTTGATCACGATAAGTATACTGAGTTTGCCGATAATCTACGTTCAGCGGATCCTCTTGGGTTTACTGATACTAAAAAATATCTTGATAGGGTTCATGATATCATTGAAAAAAGTGGTAAAACGGAGGCTTGCCGTAATGCCTACGGGGATAGTGGTGGACATCCCTTGGTTGTATCCGCAATGGATTTTGGCTTTATTGGTGGATCAATGGGTTCTGTTGTTGGCGAAAAAATAGCTCGAGCTGTGGACAAATCACTTGAACTTAATGCTCCGCTTCTGATAATTTCTCAATCAGGAGGTGCTCGTATGATGGAGGGTGCTTTCAGCCTTATGCAGATGGCTAAAACAGCAGCTCGGCTTACCAGACTTCATGAAAGGAAATTACCCTTTATTTCATTGATGACTGACCCTACTATGGGAGGCATCACCGCGTCTTTCGCTATGCTTGGTGATATCAATATCAGTGAGCCGAAAGCGCTGATTGGTTTTGCCGGGCCTCGTGTAATCAGAGATACCATTAAAAGGGATCTGCCTGATGGGTTCCAGCGTGCAGAATTTTTGCTTGAACATGGTTTTATTGATTTGATAGTCCATCGCCGGGAGCTAAAAAACCGGATTGTTCTGCTTCTTGATATGCTGAAAGTTTAGATCCACTTAAGTGCGGTTGCTGTAATAGGAAATTGTGCCATGAAAATTTTTTTTATTTCCATGGCAATTTCCCTGTGTTCTTTTTGTGTGCTATTTTCTGTCCGGACTTCCAAATAGTGGATCCAGCTTCTTACCGATCCTTTCATATATAGCTTTGTTTGAGTACCTAACGGTAGCAGCACTCTTGCGCATTCCTTGGCAACACCTTTTTCAAGAGCAAGATTGTATTGTTCAAGAGCAAGGTTGGCTATGCGCTCTTGAGCTTCTTTAAACCAGGCAACAGTTGTTTCATCAATATCTTCAAAAGAGTTTTGCCGGTTTTTGTCGTCTTGTCGTCGCGGTTGGTAGCGTTCGATTGTCTGAGCTCTGGCGTATCGTTGAGAAAATTCCTGAAACTGAAAGCTTTTATGGCGGAGAATCTGTGGTGAGATTGCTCTTGAGGTCACAATTTCCACGGTCATATCAACCATTTCAAAAACGCTCCAGTGTCGGTGATTGATACAGTAAGTAAGCAGTTTCTGATAATTGAGCGTTTCCTGTTGCGGACTTGATACTCTTGCACAATAAGCGATCAGTCCTTCAGGGTTGAGTGGCTTATTATCAACCTCTATCAGAGGATTAGTAACCGAAATGAGACGTACTTGCATGTGCTGCAGTTTTCTGTTTGGTCGATTGCAAATATACAGAAGCAACGCCATTTTTCTCACTTTTTCTTTTTACGAAAAATCGTTCTTTTTTAGCTTATTGGAACAGGAGTTCTTGATTTGTTGTTACCACTATGTATTTTGAAGCACATGTCAAAAATTGAAAAAATGCTTGATATGTAAGCATACATTACACGTAAAGTGTATGTTTTACTGAAAATCACCTAATTCAAACGTCGGGGCAGCTATGGCAAATATCAATTTCGGTTTTGAGCATCATGCCAGAACAATGTATTCTGGAGTAATAGAGCAGGGAATCAACAATACTCTTGTTCCGATGGTTATAGAAACTTCAGGAAGAGGAGAAAGGGCGTTTGATATTTTTTCGAGACTTTTGCGTGAACGGATCATTTTTCTCGGTAGTGGTATTGATGAACATGTGGCTGGACTTATCATGGCTCAGCTTATTTTTCTCGAGTCTGAAGATCCCGAACGGGATATCTATATCTATGTCAATTCTCCCGGAGGAAGTGTATCCGCCGGTCTCGGAATTTACGATACCATACAATATATCCGACCAGATGTTTCAACCGTCTGTGTCGGTATGGCTGCAAGCATGGGTGCATTTCTTCTTGCTAGCGGAGCAAAAGGTAAGAGAGCTTCGCTTCCTCATTCAAGGATTATGATTCATCAACCTTCCGGTGGAGCGCATGGTCAAGAAACTGATATTATCATTCAGGCTCGTGAAATAGAAAAGATCCGCCGTTTGCTTGATGAACTCCTTGCCCGCCATACAGGCAAGGATGTGTTGCAGATAAGGGAGGATTCGGAAAGGGATCGTTGGATGAATGCACAAGAGGCGCTTGATTATGGTATCATTGATTCGATATTTGAAAAACGTCCACTACCTGAAAAAACCGAATAACTATTTGTTGCATTGCATTGTTTTGAATTTGTTTTTTGCCTGCTAAGTCAGGAACGGTTGTAAGAGAGAAAATATTCTCGTTTTAAAGTTGCGGGGGTTTCTTCTTTTGAAATTTCGTGTGCTTTTGGAAAAACAGTCTCTCTATTATTTTTTTATGATACCTGTATCATTATAAAGCAGTAAGCTATTTACTTTATTATGAGCGATTATTCTGCATCATTCAATCTTGAAAAAACCTATAATCATCATGATGTAGAAGAGAGGTGGAGGAGTTCACACTGGGAAGAGCTGGGTAGTTTTCACTCTGAAAGTAGTCATGTACTGGATACCGGGAAGGCACCCTATACCGTACTTATGCCACCTCCAAATGTTACAGGAAGTCTTACGCTTGGCCATGTACTAAATCATACATTACAGGATATTTTTATTCGTTACAACCGTATGATGGGCAAAGAGTCACTATGGCTTCCTGGTACCGATCATGCTGGAATAGCAACGCAGACGGTAGTTGAGAGAAAGCTGAAACAAGAAGGAATATCACGACACGATCTTGGACGGAAAGAGTTTCTCAATCACGTCTGGCACTGGAGGGATGAGTACGGTGGTCTTATTCTCAGGCAGCTTCGCAGGCTTGGTATCTCATGTGACTGGCGGCGCAACCTCTTTACTATGGATGAAAGCGCTTCAAAAGCAGTCATCAATGCGTTTATTACTCTCTACCGTGATGGTTTGATTTATCGTGGAACCCGTATTATCAACTGGTGTCCTGTTTCTCAGACAGCTCTCTCCGACGAGGAGGTCATTATGAAGCCTCGCTTGGACAAGCTTGTTTATGTACAGTATGCAATTGTCAATCATTCAGGACAACATATCACCATTGCCACTGTCAGACCCGAGACTATTCTTGCCGACGTGGCAATTGCCGTTAATCCCCAGGATTCCCGTTACTCGAATTTGGTCGGTAAGCTTGCTATTGTTCCTATAGCCGGGCGTCATATTCCTGTTATAGCTGATGATTATGTTGATATTGAATTTGGTACCGGTGCTCTGAAAATTACTCCGGCACATGACGCAAATGACTATGAGGTTGCCCGGCGTCATAATCTTCCCGCTATCTCGGTTGTTGGTAAAGACGGAAGAATGATTGATGATTTTGGTTATAGAGGTATGGACCGGTTTGAAGCCCGTGAAAAAATTCTAAAGGATCTCAAAGAGAGTGGCAGCCTTGTGCGTGAAGAAGAGTATGAGCACAATGTAGGGTATTCTGAACGAGCCGATGTAGTTGTTGAACCTTACCTGTCTGAGCAATGGTTTGTTAAAATGAAACCTCTTGCAGAGCGCGCTCTGCAGGTTGTCAACGACGGCACAATCCGGTTTCACCCACCGCACTGGGTCAATACCTATCGTCACTGGATGGAAAACATTCAGGATTGGTGTATTTCCCGTCAGCTCTGGTGGGGACATCGTATTCCTGCATGGTATGACTCTAAAGGTATGGTATGGGTTGCCGCTACTTATGAGGAAGCCTGCCATCTTGCCGGTACCGACAAGATTTTTCAGGATGATGATGTGCTTGATACGTGGTTTTCATCATGGCTCTGGCCACTTACTACACTTGGCTGGACGGATATGCAAAGCGATAATCCAGATCTCAGGGCGTTTTACCCTACTGATACACTGGTTACAGGACCTGACATTATTTTCTTCTGGGTTGCGAGAATGATTATGGCAGGCCTCTATTTTAAAGGGGAAGTTCCCTTTCGTGATGTTTATCTGACAAGTATTATACGCGATATGAAAGGGCGCAAGCTTTCGAAGTCTCTTGGTAATTCACCCGATCCTCTCAAGGTTATTGATGTTTACGGTACCGATGCATTGCGCTTTACCATCATTTATATTGCTCCTCTAGGCCAGGATGTACTGTTCGGTGAGGAAAAATGTGAGCTTGGACGGAATTTTGCGACAAAAATATGGAATGCGACACGCTTGGTGTTTATGCTGCGGGAGAAATATTTCGATTCGCCAGAGGAATTCGATTTGGCTTACGGGGAATTTTTAGTTGATAACGAGAGGTTCTCTTTTGCTGAAGAATGGGTTGTGATGGCAAAATACCATACTTTGCTTGATCGTTACCATAAAGCGTTCACTCATTTCAGAGTCAATGATATCGTTAAAAATATTTATGATTTTCTCTGGGGAGACTATTGTGACTGGTACCTTGAGGCCCTGAAAAGCGCGTTAAAAGAACTTGAGATTGGGCAAGCCCGAGAAGCTGTTTGTCTTGCTGTTCACATTCTTGAGGGAACGCTTAAAGCGTTACATCCAGTTATGCCCTTTATTACTGATGAGATTTGGCATCATATTGTAATCCGATCAAAAAAAGAAAGTATTGCGCTATCAGTAATGCCGGTTCCCGATGAGACGTGGGTGAATACAGATATTAGTTTGTGGGTTCTACCACAAAACATTATTTCAGCGGTTAGAAGCTTAAGAGTTTCGTTTGGTGTTTCATCGGCTACTATTTTACCCTTAATAATAACGGCGGTCAATAATGATGCTTTGAGGGTTCTACATGCCAATGCCAACATTATCAATTCTATGGCAAACTGCAGTATAACATGCATTGAACCAAATACCGTCCATCCTCGCTATCCAGCATCATCAATCATTGATGGTAATGAACTTTTTCCTCAGCTTGAGGGTTTAATATCATTCGATAAGGAGCGTATGAGGTTCAAAAAAGAGATTGAGAATGTTTCTTCGTATGTTGTATCTCTTCGTAAAAAACTGTCAAGTTCAGGTTTTGTTGATAATGCTCCTCAGGATGTCGTTGAAAAGGAGCGAGCAAAACTCAGGGAAGCTGAAGACAGGTTTGAAAAACTTAAGAGTAATCTTGTACTTCTCGGTGAGTAATTTCGCTTGTTTTTCTGTATAGTGGTTTGTTGGAAAGAAGAAAAAAGGTTTTTATTAGAATTATTAACCGTAAATGATATTTTATCGATTCGCAGGTTTAAATCGTTGAAGTTTGCAAGGAGATAGACAGACAGATATACATGAGGCAACTTAAAATAAGCAAACAGATAACCAATAGAGAAAGTCTTTCTCTAGACCGCTACCTCCAAGAGATAGGGAAATATGATTTATTGACAGCAGAAGATGAGGTCAAGCTGACAAAAGCAATCAAAGATGGTTTTGATATGCCTGTAGATACGACGGAGTACAAACGGGCAAAACGGGCACTGGATAAACTGATCAAGGGAAATCTTCGTTTTGTCGTTTCGGTGGCTAAGCAGTATCAAAATCAAGGGTTGACCCTCGGTGATCTGATCAATGAAGGGAATCTTGGTCTTATAAAGGCAGCAAAACGATTTGATGAAACCCGCGGTTTCAAGTTTATTTCCTATGCAGTGTGGTGGATTCGTCAGTCTATTCTTCAGGCTTTGGCTGAGCAGTCAAGAATTGTTCGGCTTCCACTGAACAGGGTAGGAACCTTGAACAAGATCAGCAAGGCTTACAGCCAGCTTGAGCAAGAGTTTGAACGTGACCCTAACACCAAGGAACTTGCTGTTCTTCTTGATATGGACTCACAGGATGTTGCTGATACACTGAAAATTGCAGGCAGGCACGTTTCGGTTGATGCTCCGTTTGCGCAGGGTGACGATAATCGTTTGCTTGATGTTCTTCAGAATGATGGCCATTTACCGGATTACGGTCTTAACCGTGATTCGTTGACGCTTGAGGTTGAACGTTCTCTTTCGGTTCTTGCTCCCCGAGAAGCTGATGTTATACGCTCCTATTTTGGCATTGGCATGGATAACCCATTGACTCTTGAGGAGATTGGGGAGAAATTCAAACTGACTCGAGAGCGAGTTCGGCAGATCAAGGAGAAAGCGATTCGCAGGTTACGTCAGTCGGCGTATAGTAAAGTTCTCAAGGAATATATCGGAAGTTGATTTTATTTTCGATTGGGGCATTGGTGAATATGACGTGTCCCCTTTTATTCTTTTCAAAAACTTCTTGATATTGTTACCCGATCTCCATTCTGCAGCCCGAAAGTTTCTGCTGCATTGCCGTTTCTTACCGCGATTTCAATCATACCGGCACTTCCACTATAGGCAAGAGGTTGCTGGTTGGCGACATCACTGTAAGTGACTAACAGAGGAATCTTCATCCCTGTTTCCGTTGTGACTATCCATTGTTCCTGTTGATCAAATTGTTCCGCCTCAAGCGAAGTAATGAGATTGCCGAAATTATCGGTATAGATGATGCTGCCTTCCCATGACTTTCCGTGATCAGATGTTTGACATGTCGGCATCGGAATCTTTTTGCAGGTATCACAATTTATTTCCCTGCCAATATCCTGAATTGGAACTCCTGAAGCAAGATGTGCTGCAACGGGAGAAAAAATATCTCTTCCATGAAAAGTTGAACTTTGAACGGGAAGCATGTAACGACTTTCAGTGATGTGTATACAGTGTTTTATTTTCTGAAGTTGAAAGATTGCAGTAAGCAGGCCGTTATCTGGTGCGAGAAAGATCGCGTGTTCGGTCTCTAAGGCAATTGCTTTTCTTGCTGTTCCTACACCGGGATCAACTACCGAGATAAAAATTGATCCTTCAGGGAAAAAACCGGCTGATTTCGATAGAAGGAAAGCGCCTTGAACGATGTTTTGGGGTGTTACGGAATGCGTCAGGTCAATGATAAGGGCTGAAGGGGCCAGTGAAAGAATGACGCCTTTCATTTGACCAACATAGGTGTCAGTGAGGCCAAAATCAGTCATCAGGATGATAACGGGGCGGGGCATACTGTTGTCAGTCGGTTACGGTTTTATAAATCACATAGCCGATACAAAGAAAGATGATATTTGGTAGCCAAGCGGCAAGTATCGGACTTATTACGCCTTGATACCCTGCAATTGCAATAGTTTTCTGGAGTCCAATAAAGAGAAATCCTGTGAAAAGCGATATACTGATTTCAGAGGCCAATCCCCCACGTTTTTTTTTTGCGGAAAGTGGTACCCCTATAAGCATAACGATGATTGAGGCAAATGGCAGGGAGAGTTTTGTATGAAACTTAACCAACGCTTGTTCCAGTCCCGAAAAGCCTGCCGCCTGTTTTTCTGAAAGGTACTGATAGTGGCGAATAATGTTCATTTCGTCTGGTAGTAAATTAAGTTCTTTGAGTGAACGGGGTGACAGATCAAGTTTTACAGGTTTAACATTCATTAAGCTGAAATATTCATCTTCTCCAATAAAAAAACGGGTAGCGGCTTTCTGCAAAACCCAGTTTTTATCGAAAGAATTGTAACTCATTGATGCCGCATCTATTCGTGATGTCAGGTGGGCGCCATTGAATTCCTCAATAGAAACAATGCCGGTGCTTGATTTTTCTGGATTGATGCTTTCTATTGATACAATACGGTTTCCCCGTTCGAGAATGTGGATATTCCGTTTTTCATACTGACGCTTCAAATTTTTGCCGAAATAATGTTTTTCAAAGCGCTCTTTGCTGGCAAAGGCTGCTGGTGCTATCCAGCATGAATTAAGGATATTTATAGTACAGATAAGCAGAGCTGCGATAAAAAATGGGTTGAGGAATTGACCCATACTCACGCCGGCAGACCGAATTGCCGGTAATTCGCTGGATGCTGATAGTCGACCGGAAACCATTATGGATGAGAGTAAGGCGCTGACGGGAGATGTTACCAGAAGGGTTGATGGGATCAATAGCGTGTAATAACCTGCTATCTGGCCGAGGTTCAGCTTTTTATCCATCAATTGATCGAGATGCTCGACCATGTTGATGAGAATGAACAGGAATACAAAGGCTGTAGATGTAAAGATAAAAGCTTTTGAAAACTGTTTGAATATGTACCGATAAAGAATTTTCATGATATGGTATCACAATTCTTTTCGATGCAAACAAAAGGCAAAGTGCTCTAACTTCATTTTAATAACCGAAAATATCCTTAAGCTTTAGTTCTTTGATGGTTCCATACTTTTTTAGAACAGCCATGTCCAGGTTTTCTTTTTTTCCCAGAACAAGCATGACATGATTTTTATTGCTGAAATGTTTTCTGTGAAATGTTTCGATATCTTTTAAGCTTATTTGAGATGCATCACGATAAATATCTTTTCTTATATCATAGGTGTGACCGAGCCTTAAGGCCTCTTCATAATTGAAAAGCACCTCAGTTCTGGTTAGCCTTTCTGTTGAAATTTTTTGCAGAATGCCATTTTGTGCCGATGCAAACAATTCCGGTGATTTCGGTAGATCCTTCATAAGGTGATGTATACCTTCCAAAGCTTCAGGCAATTTATCCGCTTGAGTGCCGATATAACTGACTATATAGTTGTGTTTTTCTTTTTCTTTCGGGGCCCTGTAGACCGAAAAAACGGAATATGCAAGAGCTTTTGCCTCACGCAGTTCCTGAAATACAACTGACGACATTCCTCCGCCGTAATATTCATTGAAGCAGGTTATTAGAGGAACCATTGAGGGGCTGTACAGTTCATCTTTTATGAGAATTATAATTTCTACCTGAGTCATATCGTAATCGACGACATAGACAATGTTGCTTTTCTGTTCGAGTTCAGGGTAAGGGTTTGATACTGATGGAGTTTTAAACGATTCCGGATAATGACGTATAGATCGAAGCTTACCGAGTACTTCTGCAGCTTCAGCCGGTCCATAGTAAAGTATCCGGTGCTGGTATTGCAGCAGATCCTGCAACTCTTTTAGCAGCTCTTGCGATGTTACTTTTTCGAGCTCTTCATTGCTGAGAACGTTTGTAAATGGTGATTTCGCGCCGTATTTGCCATAATTAGCCATGGCTTCGAATAAAATTTTTTTCTTCGAAAGTTTATCATCTGCCCGTTCTTTCAGGTTACCAGCTTTAAGCTTTTGAAGAGCGTCATCATCGGGGGTGGCATCAACAAGAAGAGTTTCGAGTAGCTGGATAGCGGCCGAAGCATTTTTTTCGAGTCCGGAAAGTTTCAGGTAGACATAATTATCGGCAGTGAATGCCGAAAAGCTTGCGCCGATTTTATAAAGTTCTTGGCTGAACTCTACCGGAGTTAGAACGGATGTGCCGAGATAGGAAAGATAGTCGAGTGCAAGATTGATTTTTCGGCTGTTGTTTTTTCCTACATCAAACACATAATAAAGTGAGAATAAATCGTTTTCACGATTTTGCAGATAGTGAAGCTTTATTGATGGATTGACATCAATAAAGCAGATGTCTTTTTTATAATCCAGAAAAACAGGCTCTATTGTTCCTGATTTCTGTGCTAAAATTTTTTCTGCAAATAGTGAGGAGCGATCCCTGTTTACCTTAAGCGGAGTGATTGGTGGTTTCTGAATTTTCTTTTCATCTTGTGTTTTACCGTGTTTCTTGTATACGGTGACATAATTTGAGCCATAGTGTTTTTGTGTAAACAATAAGAGATCCTCTTTAGTAATCTTTTCAAGACGTTCAATGAGATTGATGTATGCTGGCCAAGACATACCCCAGATAAAGGAATCAACATAGGCCTCAACTCTTCCCCTATTACTTTCATAGAGCTTAAGCTGCTCAAGTTTCAGGTCATTGATTATCGCTTCAAGCAACCAGTCAGGAAAATTTCCCTCTTTAATCAGTTCAATCTGGTCAAGCAGTAATTTTCTGACCTGATCAAGGGTTTGTTTTTCCCTTGGTTTTCCGCTCAGAATATGGACGGAGTAATCTTTCATCATTACGGTCATTGAACCAGCTTCAAGTACTTTCTGTTGCTGGTTCAGGTTGAGATCAATCAGGCCGGCAGTCTGGTTATAGAGGATTTTATCAATAAGTGTAAGGTAATCGGCATCGGGGCTGTTAATGCCGTTGAACCTGAATCCGATGACAAGTTCTTCAGCTTCCGGGCCCTTGACTTTAATAACCGTCGGTTGTGTGATGTCCTCTTCTTCTGCAGGGTTAAAAAACGGAATCTCTTTTGCCTGTAGCACTGAAAACTTATCAGCAATCAGTTTTATTGTTGCATCCGGATCAAAATCTCCAGCGATGCAAAGCGCCATGTTATTTGGTACATAGTAGGTTCGGTAATAATCAATAACATTTTTTATTGAGGGATTTTTAAGGTGCTCTGCATCTCCGATAGTCGTTTGGGTTCCATATGTATGTTTTTTAAAAAGTCCGGCAAAAAGATTTTCCCATATTTTGCGGCTGTCACTGTCCATGGTCATGTTTTTTTCTTCATACACAGTTTCAAGTTCGGTATGAAAGAGCCGCATTACCGGATTCCTGAATCGTTCGGCTTCAATAGTCAACCATTGATCTAACTTGTTTGAAGGGATATCATTGACGTATACGGTCTGCTCGACCCAAGTATAGGCATTGGTGCCCTGGGCGCCGATCGAATTTAGAATCTTGTCATATTCATTAGGTACGGTATAGCTTGCCGCTACGTTTGATATGCTGTCTATGTTACGGTAAATTGCAGCTCTTTTTTCAATGTCTGGCGTTGAACGGTATTGTTCATAGAGTTCAGTGATCTTGTCAAGCTCGGAACGTTCTCTTTCATAGTCAAGAGAGCCAATTGCATCGGTGCCCTTGAACAGCATATGTTCGAGATAGTGGGCAAGGCCAGTTGTTTCTGCAGGGTCATTTTTGCTCCCGGCTCGAACAGCAATGGATGTATAGATTCTCGGCTCGTTCCTGTCAGGACTCATATAGACAGTAAGTCCGTTTTTAAGAGTATAGATTCTTGTATGGAGTGAGTCTCCTTGAACCGTTGTGTATTGATAATGCTCAACGTTGTTCATCATGGGCTTACAGAAAATTAAACATAAAAAGAGTATCCAGATGGTGGGCACCAAGATACGACTGTTCTTGAAGGCTTGAAAATTTTTTGGATCGGCATAGAAAAACTATTTCTACTCAGGTACTTAACTGATCACCAAAAGCTATAAACATATTCATTATTATGCAGATAACAATAAAATAAGCGAATGAAAATGATATCCGGTATTTTATTATTATTCAATAAGTTACAATTTAACTCTCTGAATAAGAGTTATTATAATGAAATTAAAAGCGCATAATTGCAATCGCATTCAATGACTTTTTTGAAAACCTCTCTATTCAGCTGATACGAGAAAAGTATAGCGACTAAGGAAGTTTGAAAAATACTCTTAACGGAATCGTGTGCGTTTTGCCTTTATCGCTTATAATCGTATATTTACGATAATCTAATAAAAGGCGTGTTGACACCTATGCAAAGAACATTACTATTTGTTGAATACAGCGGGGAAGAAGAGGTCATAGCCTTGATAGGGAAAGCACTCAGTCATCCTGTCAGGGTAAAGATATTAAAGCTGCTTGCGAGTCATGCTTGTTGTTTTACCGGTGAGCTCACGGAAGTGATTCCCATGGCGCAATCGACAATTTCGCAGCATCTGAAAACATTGCTTGATGCAGGCTTGATTCAGGGTGAAATCAATCCTCCGAAAGTTCGTTATTGTATAAACCGCGAAAATTGGATGAAAGCTTACGCTGTTTTCGGCAGTTTTTTCAGTTCGGATCATGTCGCTCGTTGTGATTGCCAATAGCCGCAGCTTTTTTGCTGCTTTCGCAAAGTCAGGCTGATTGCCGGGTAGTGTGTAAATAATGTCAATTGTTATTTCGATCATTGATTTTGAGTAAATAGGGGAGTCATCTACGGCGGGTGTGATAAATTTGTTGAAAAACGTGTTCTTTTCTGGTTAAATCTCTACGGGTCATATTCCCCGCCGCTTGCGGCGTGATCTGATGTATATTAGTTGGCATGAGCGAATATATTCACAAGCGCCATAATGTCACCGTTCTGATGTATCACCTAGTGCTGCCAGCAAAGTATAGACGCGTGATTTTTGATGATGAGGTGGATGAAGTCTTGAAAAATGTGTGCTTGGACATAGAAAATCGTTATCAGATCAAGTTCCTGGAAAT
>Ga0194037_1000456_pt1 | contig 31697 bp, 32 predicted proteins | sample JunL306m_MetaG_FD_148653 | JGI IMG/M metagenome (GOLD analysis project Ga0194037, IMG submission 148653) | Anoxic zone freshwater microbial communities from boreal shield lake in IISD Experimental Lakes Area, Ontario, Canada - Jun2016-L304-6m | ecosystem: Environmental > Aquatic > Freshwater >...
TCCCTCTAGGGCATATTGCGGAAGAAAATTCAAGATCATCACATACGAACAACATCCGAGTGTTACTGGAATCGCATAAAGCTCGTGGGACATGATGAGTGTTTTTCTGCCGGCTAATATATCCCGTATTAAACCGCCACCGATAGCAGTAATAACTCCCAAGATCACTGGTGCAACAGGCAAACCAAAATCCATTCCCCATGCCTTATTAGCACCTTGAATACCAAACAAGGCGGCACCAAAACCATCGATGTACAACATCCAACGATATATCTGGGGTTGGGTAAAAAAAGATTCGGCAACGAATGTCAACACACTTGCGCCCAATGCCAGCCAAACATACAGTTGATTTTCAGACCAAAAAACGGGGGTCCCTAAAATCATGTCGCGAATAGTTCCTCCGCCAATGGCTGTAATGACCCCAAGAACCAGAACACCAAAAAGGTCCACGCCACGGTCAGCAATCGCCAGTACCCCAGTAACCGCAAAGGCTATTGTTGCAATCACGCCAATCCAGAAATGAATATTTTCCATGGCCTTAGTCTAAAGCAATTGAAAAGCCCTTCTATCACATTTGCTTCATCAATATACTGTTCATCATGAGTTCAAAGAAAGTACTGATATGAAACCCAAGCTCTATAGCTATTGGCGCAGCTCTGCTGCCTTTCGTGTCCGTATTGCGCTGAATCTTAAGGGCATGAGCTATGAAGTCATCCCCGTTCATTTAAGCAAAAATGGCGGTGAACAACTAGCCGATGCCTATTCCAACCAAAACCCGAATCAACTGCTGCCTTTATTTGACGATGGAAAAAATACTATTCATCAGTCCCTTGCCATCATCGAATATCTCAATGAGATGCAAACTGAACCACCACTGCTACCTACATCTGCGATTGATCGTGCTTGGGTACGCTCACTCGCAATGGACATCACTAGCGATATTCACCCTATTAATAATCTACGGGTATTGCGTTACTTAGTAAAGCAACTGGGGATTAGCGGTGAAGCGAAGGATATCTGGTATCAGCATTGGATTAAGTCTGGTCTAGCGAGTTTAGAAAAGCGCTTAAGTATTGATGTCCGAGTTGGTCGCTTTGTTTATGGCGATCAACCTGGCCTAGTAGATATTTGCTTGGTGCCACAAATCTTTAATGCTCTGAGTAGTAAAGTTGATATCAGTCCCTACCCTAGCCTTATGAAAATTTTTGATGAGTGTATGAAGTTATCCGCCTTTATCGATGCCTCTTGGGAAAAACAAATCGATGCTGAGGGGCTAAACCCCGTTGCTGCTCCACAGAAATAATGAAAGCGTGATCAAAGAACCAATGGTGGTGATTAATACTACCCGTGAGATCACACTGCCATCAGCTTTGTAATACTGAGCCAACATAAATGGTCCGGTACCGGTTGGCAAGGCACTTAAGATGACTATCGCGTTTAACCATAAGCTGGGCAGTCCCAGTATGGGACCAGCAATAACCCAGGCAATCAAGGGCTGAATGATCAGTTTTGCAAAACTAATTCCCCAGGCTTGACGAGAAGCGGCTTCACTTTTTCGCATCAAAAACAAACCGATAGATACCAAAGCGCAGGGGGTTGCGGCAGCCGCTAAAAATGCAATGACCTGAGAGAGTGGGTCGTATAACTGCAAACCCGTTGCAGCCCAAATAAGTCCAGCAACTGGAGCCACTAATAATGGATTACTACAAAGCGACTTGATCACACTAAAGACAATCTCATGCGATTTTTTGTGCGACAAAATGGCAATTTCAATCAGGATAGTTGCTAAAGCAAACATCACAAAAACGAGGAATGTTGAAATAATGGCTGGTGCTAAACCATCTTGACCCAGTGCAAGAGCGCACAAAGGGATACCCATATAACCGGTGTTCGAATAAGAAGCACTTAAACCATTAAAGCTGGCTGCTGCTAAATCTCTATCTCGAGACCAGCTTACAAATAGGACCAATATAAATACTAAAAAACAACTTATTAAAAAGGCTGCGATAAAACTTGGCTGCCAAAGTGTTTCCCAGCCACTATTGGCTGCAAAGTTAAAAAGTTGTGCTGGCAGAGCTAGCCAAACTACAAAGCGATTCAGCTCTACAGAAGCGCTGACCCCCAGCTTACCCGTTCTTCCACACGCATACCCAATGAGTATGAGAAGAAATACCGGCAGGACAACATTAAAAACGTAGAGCAAGGCTTATGAAATCTTTTTAAGCGTCTTAATATAACGCTGCGCATTTTGGACATATCGCCTGGCAATTTCTTCAATGCCTGTCATTTGTTCAGCGGTGAGTGTCTTCACTGCCTTAGCCGGTGAGCCAATAATCATGGAGCCATCTGGAAACTCTTTGCCTTCAGTAACGAGAGCTCCTGCACCCACTAAGCAATGCTTACCAATTTTGGCACCATTCAAAATGATGGCACCAATGCCAATCAAGCTACCGTCACCGATTTGACAGCCATGCAGCATTACTTGATGCCCTACCGTGACATGCTTGCCAATAATCAGTTCATAGCCTGGATCTGTATGCAAAACGGCAGCATCTTGCACATTACTGCCTTCGCCAATTTGAATGAGGTCGTTATCTCCACGAACCACTACCTTCGGCCAAACATTTGCATGCTTATGCAGCTCCACTTTGCCGATTACTTCCGCACTCTCAGCAACCCAAGCACCTTCAGCTAAGTGTGGGGCATTTCCGTCTAGTTCAAATATAGCCATGATTCATTATAGATTTGAATCAGGCTATACATAAAGGACTAGGCACCAATCATGAGCTACCAGTTTGGCTCACGATCTGGAGTAGAAGAAATACGATGCACACTTAAATCGGCACCCTCATACTCTTCTTCTTGTGACATACGAATACCCAGGAATAGCTTTAAGGCACCATATACAACTATGCCCCCAATCAAAGCAATTCCTACACCTAAGGCGCTTCCTATCAGTTGACCAGTAAAGGTAATTCCGCCAATTCCACCGAGCGCCTTGCTTCCAAAGATGCCGGCTGCAAGTCCGCCCCAGAGGCCACATAGACCATGCAATGGCCATACACCCAGAACATCATCAATCTTCCAACGGTTTTGCACCAAGGTGAACATGAATACAAATAATCCGCCCGCCACCAAACCCACAATCAAAGCGCCAAGGGGATGCATTAAATCGGAACCCGCACAAACTGCCACTAAACCTGCTAAAGGCCCGTTATAAGTAAAGCCAGGATCGTTGCGGCCAACTACCCACGCAGCCAAGGTACCCCCAACCATCGCCATTAAGGAATTCATTGCAACCAAGCCACTGATCTTATCGATTGTTTGTGCGCTCATCACATTAAATCCAAACCAACCTACTGCCAAAATCCAAGCTCCTAAAGCCAGAAACGGAATGCTAGATGGAGGATGTGCAGAGACTTGGCCTTCCTTGGTATAACGGCCTCGGCGCGCTCCTAACAAAATAACAGCGGGTAAAGCAATCCACCCACCCACGGCATGTACCACTATAGAACCAGCAAAGTCATGGAACTCTTCACCGGTGAACCCTTTGATCCATGCTTGAATGCCGTAGTGCTGATTCCAGGCAATGCCTTCAAAGAAGGGATAAACAAAGCCCACCAATACAAACGTGGCAATCAACTGAGGATTAAATTTAGCCCGTTCTGCAATGCCACCTGAAACAATGGCTGGAATTGCCGCAGCAAAAGTCAGTAAGAAGAAAAACTTGACTAATTCATAACCATTCTTTTCGGCCAATATTTCAGCGCCTGAGAAAAAGTTGACGCCATACGCAATGCTGTAACCAATAAAAAAATAGGCAATCGTAGACACAGCAAAGTCCACTAAGATTTTGACCAAGGCATTCACTTGGTTTTTCTTGCGCACCGTACCCAGCTCTAGGAATGCAAAACCTGCATGCATCGCAAGCACCATGATGGCGCCCAGCAAAATAAATAAAGCATCACTTCCTGATTTCAAGTTTTCCATGAAATTTACCCTCCTATTTTTTGCATCATTATGGGGAACAAGCAAACCCAATAAAGTGCGATTTGCACCTAAATAGTGCATTTTGTAGAATATTTATAGTTTATGATTGATTTACATACATCCAAAGGAGAACCCATGAAGAAAGTCCTCGTTGCTTTAGCCGCTCTTGCAGTATTTTCAAGTCTTGCTCAGGCTCAAGAAACCGTCAAAGTCCTCAGCACCCAAGAGCTAGCAACTACCTGCAAACTTCCTGCAAGTCCAGAATCCCGTAGCTTTTGCATTGGTTATTCAACTGCAATTTACGACACCTACCTAGTAACACGTCATCCACAACGTGCGAAGCCTTTCATTTGTATCAAGCAACCGGCTCCTCAGCGTGACGCAGTAATTGCTGATTTTGTTAAGTGGACTAGTGAAAATCCACAAACTGCTGATAAACCAGCAGCAGGTACTTTCTTGGGTTTCTTGGAAACAAAATTTCCTTGCGCCAGAAAATAATCCAAACAACTTAGCCAACTCAAAATACATTTTAAGGACCAGTTGATATGAAAAAAATTATCGCAATTACTGTAGCAACTTTAGCGATTGTAGGCTGCTCAAACATGAGCAATACTGAGCAGCGTACTCTTTCAGGTGCAAGTATTGGCGCAGCAGCGGGTGCGGTTGGCACTGCAATCTTCCACGGTAATCCGATTTGGGGTGCAGTTGGTGGTGCAGCAGTTGGAGCTGCATCAGGCTACGCTTATGATGCCTACAAGAAAGAGCAAGCCTCTCAATACAACTCTGGCTATAACGCTGGCAAAAACAATAAAGCGGCTACTCCACCTAACTAAGCAAACTAGCCAAGCTTCAAGTAGTAATGCAACTCCGCCCAGCTTGTATTAATTTACAAGCTGGGTTTTTATTTGGATCTGTCCAGCTAGCGCTTTATGAATCGGGCACTTGTTAGCAATTTCAAGCAGGCGTTCTTTTTCTTCGGCACTGAGATTACCAACAAGCTCAATATTGCGACTGAATTTCTCAACATCATCAGCCCGCTCAATATCAACCGTCACAATCGCGTTTTCTAGATTCATTGACTTGCGCACAGAATACATTTTGAGTGTCATGCTCGTACAGGCTGCCAAAGCAGCGCCAAGATACTCATGTGGAGTAGGCCCAGTCTCATTCCCACCATTAACAGTGTAAGCATCAGATAAAAAATGCAAATCGCCAGTACTGAGTTTTTGCTGTAAAGGACCTTCACCAAACTGGGATATTACTTTTCTCATCATTTCTCCAAGTAGATTAATTGATTGATTAAATTAATCTTTAAAAAATTCGTTAATTGTTATGTGGTTTACTGATTTTTTCTGCGGTAGGTAATCCAGCCTTCTTCCACGCACTAAACCCGCCTTCCAAATGGCAAATATTGGGTACTCCCATTCTTTGCAAAGTCTCGGTTGCTAAGGCTGAGCGCCAAGCAGATGCGCAATACAACACTAACCGTTTGCCTTCGCCAAAAATAGGCTTGTAGTATGGGCTATCTGGATCAACCCAAAATTCCAGCATCCCCCGTGGGGCATGTAAGGCATTTGGGATCATCCCCTCACGCTCTAATTCTCGGATATCCCGGATATCGACAAAAACGACGTTGGGATCATCCACGAGGGGCTCTGCCTTTAGCAATGGCACCGTTTCAATTTCAGCCATTGCACGCGCAATCAGCGCCTCATACCCCATCTTTAATTTCATCAAAAACTCCTAAAGTGACAATGTCTCAAAGTATTGAACCACCTGCTAACATTCTGCTATGAACTTTACCTCCATAGAACTCGGTGCAAGCATTATTTTTGCCATTGCAGTTTTGCATACTTTTTGTACTGCTTATTTTGAGGCGCTCGCCAAAAAATATCCTACCCATGAAGGCCTTTGGCATCTTTTGGGTGAGGTTGAAGTCGTCTTTGGATTTTGGGCGGCGATCTTATTTATCTACATCGCCATAGTAGATGATTTGGGGGCAGCAAAAACCTTTCTGGACAATCGAAACTTCACAGAACCCTTGTTTGTTTTTGCCATCATGATTGTGGCTGGCAGTAAGCCCATTCTTTACATCTCTACAAAACTTTTGCATCTGCTTGCCAAGGGACTGCAATTTGTACTGCGCATTAAAAGTACTCCTGCCCTCTATTTTTTAACTTTAAGCATCACGCCATTATTAGGCTCACTGATTACCGAGCCCGCCGCAATGACTTTGGCCGCTTTTTTATTACGCGATTTGGTTTATCGCCACCAATGCTCTAAAGCCTTACTCTTTGGAACGCTTGGCGTACTGTTCGTCAACATTTCTATTGGTGGAACCTTAACCAACTTTGCAGCTCCTCCCGTTCTAATGGTGGCCTCCACTTGGGGTTGGAGCTCAGCCTTCATGTTTAGCAATTTTGGCATCGAATCCTGTATTGCAATTTTTGTAAACGCACTAGGTGCAACTCTGATATTCCAGGGGCAACTCATTGATACCACCGGCAATAACAAGCCAGCTAAAATTCCATTTCTTGTCATTTTGATGCACTTGCTGTTTTTATTTGGAGTAGTGCTGTTTGCCCATGACCCCCCTATTTTTATGTGGCTCCTGCTCTTTTTTATTGGATACACAATTGCTTACCCAAAACATCAAAGTCCCCTGATTCTAAAAGAAGCATTATTAGTAGGTTTCTTCTTGGGTGGATTGGTAGTCTTGGGTGCACTACAAGGGTGGTGGTTACAACCCATCCTCTCAAATATGAGCCCTACCGCAGTCTTTTATGGCAGCCTTGCTTTGACAGCGCTTACCGATAATGCTGCTCTGACCTATTTGGGCTCATTAGTAACAGGCACTTCACTAGAGTTCAAGCTCGCTTTAGTGGGGGGTGCGGTAGCTGGCGGAGGTCTTACCGTGATTGCCAATGCGCCCAATCCCGCAGGTATTGCCATCTTGCGTCAATACTTTCCAGGCGGCGCAGTATCAGCACTCTATCTACTCATAGCAGCCTTACCGCCCACACTCGTGACAATTCTGGCTTATCGACTCCTATAGACAGTAAAATCTGAGCTTCGCCCCCAGCTATAAACCTGAGAACGGCATATGAAAAAGCTCTATATCAAAACCTTCGGCTGTCAAATGAACGAGTATGACTCGGGCAAGATGGCCGATCTCCTACATGCCGATGAAGGTATGGTCATCACAGATACCCCGGAAGACGCCGATGTCGTCCTCCTCAATACTTGCTCTATTCGTGAAAAAGCCGAAGATAAAGTGTTCTCCGATTTAGGGCGATTACGTGAACTCAAAAAATTGAAGCCGAATCTCTTGATTGGTGTTGGTGGCTGTGTTGCGAGTCAAGAAGGCCAGCAAATAGTAAGTCGCGCCCCTTATGTAGATGTGGTCTTTGGTCCACAAACATTACACCGCCTATCCGACTTACTTGCCCAAAGACGTAAGACGGGCATTCCTCAAGTAGATATTTCTTTTCCCGAAATTGAAAAGTTTGATCACCTACCTGCATCGCGCCAAACACGCGGCTCAGCTTATGTTTCCATTATGGAAGGCTGCTCTAAATACTGTAGCTACTGCGTAGTTCCCTATACCCGAGGCGAAGAAGTTTCCAGACCTTTTGATGATGTGCTTACTGAGGTAGCTGGTCTAGCGAGCAAAGGCGTCAAAGAAATTGTGTTGCTAGGTCAAAATGTCAATGCCTATCTTGGCAAGATGGGTGATACAGAGGAAATTGCAGACTTTGCTTTGTTGATTGAATACATTGCCGAGATTCCTGGGGTTGAGCGCATCCGCTTTACAACAAGCCACCCAAAAGAATTTACCCAGCGCCTGATTGATGTCTATGCCAAAGTTCCTAAACTAGTCAGTCATTTGCATCTCCCTGTGCAGCATGGTTCCGACTCAATACTGTCAGCCATGAAAAGGGGCTACACCGCCTTAGAATATAAAAGCATCATCCGCAAAATGCGCACTGTTCGTCCCGATCTCACTTTATCGAGTGATTTCATTGTGGGCTTTCCCGGAGAGACTGAGGCAGACTTTGAGAAGCTCTTGAAAATGGTTCAAGATTTGGATTTTGATAATAGTTTTTGCTTTATCTTTAGCCCTCGTCCAGGAACTCCTGCAGCCAACCTCAGTGATGACACTCCATATGAAGTTAAGCTTAAGCGCCTACAAACTTTATTAGCCCTTATTGATGGGCAATCGAGTCAGATTAGTCAAAAAATGTTGGGCCATACAGAACGCGTCCTCATTGAGGGTCTCGCTAAAGATGGCATCAAACTTCAAGGTAGGGCCGAAAACAATCGCGTGGTTCATTTTACGGCGCCCGATCAAGATATTGAGTCAATGATTGGACAGATGGTTGATATTAGAATCACCGAGGTTCTTAAATTCACCTTATGTGGCGAATTGGTGGAAGTCCATGCTATCTAAATTAAGTCCCAACAAATCCCCACTGAAAATTGATCTTCAGTATGCAAGCCCAAGTATTGAGGTTGCTCTAAATGCTGTTGCCTCAGCTACCTTGATCAAAAAATGGGTGCGATCTGCAATTCATTGCGGTGGATCACTAACACTCCGCTTTGTTAATGCAGCTGAAGGTAAAAAATTAAATCTGGCTTTTCGTAGAAAAGATTACGCAACAAATGTTCTTACCTTTCCTTATGAGTACTCAAAGAATGCTTTAGTAGCCGATATTGTTTTTTGCTTGCCGGTCATGCTCAAGGAAGCGAAAGAGCAAGCCAAACCTCTTCAGGCCCATTTAGCCCATTTAGTGATTCACGGCTGTCTACATGCGCAAGCTTATGATCACGAAAACAAAAAAGATGCGGAAAGGATGGAAGCCTTAGAAGTCGACATTTTGAAAAAACTGGGATTTACCAACCCTTATCTAACCCAATAATGACCGTTCCTAGCCTTCAATTATTAATCTGACTCATTTCTACGCTATTCTTGCCATATGCCTGACCCCAACAAATCCCTTTTAGAGCGCCTTACCGATTTTTTAACGCCACAGCCATCCAGCCACAATGAACGTCGCCTAGAATTAATTGCAACCCTGCGTGAAGCCCAATCTGAGGGCTTTATTGACGCAGATGCCCTCTCGATGATTGAGGGCGTATTTCAAGTAGGGCAGCTTTCTGCACGAGATATCTTGGTGCCACGTGCCCAAATTGATTGGATTGATATCAATCAACCCTTGGCAGAAGTCATTAAAAGCGTAATTGAAGCGGCTCACTCCCGATTTCCAGTATTCGAGGGTAGTAAAGACAACGTTATTGGTATCTTATTAGCTAAAGACTTACTGAGACACGCTACCGAGAAAGACTTTCAAGTTCGTGACTGGTTGCGTCCAGCGGTATTCATTCCAGAATCAAAGCGCTTGAGCGTCTTACTGCGAGACTTCAAAGATAACCGCAATCACTTAGCCATTGTCGTTGATGAATATAGCGGTGTAGCAGGCATTATTACGATTGAAGATGTACTTGAGCAAATTGTTGGTGACATTGAAGATGAACATGATGTTGATGAAGAGGCTGACAACATCCTTTCTTTAGATAATGGCGATATTCGTGTGAAGGGCATTACTGAACTTGAGCAATTCAATGAAACTCTTGGCACTGAATTTGCAGTTGATGATATTGAGACAGTAGCTGGCCTGGTGATTCAACATTTAGGTCGTGTTCCAAAAATTGGCGAGCTGATTAAAATTGATGATATTGAATTCGAAGTGCTGCGCGCTGACCCACGGCAAATTCATATTTTGCTAGCACGTCAAATTCCCAAAACCATTAGCTGAGATTTGCTTTGCTCGATTCGCATTCCAGCAAGAAACTCCTAAGTAACAATGCGCTAGTTTTTTTGACGCTGTTTGTATTAGGCGTCCTAATTGCCCTTGCAGCTGAACTTCCCTTTGGTGGCTGGGTTCAGATTCCCTTATTAAGCCTGGTTTGGTGGCGCCTTAGCACTCTTGGTACTATCACCCTAAAAAAATATTTCTTATTGGGCCTCGTATTTGGCCTAGGGTACTTTGTAGTGGGCTTATGGTGGCTCTACATTAGCTTGCATGACGTAGGCGGCATGAATCCCTTGCTCTCCTGCATGGCAGTTTTTTTATTGTCCTCCTACGTGGCCCTCTATTTTTCAGTCGCATGCCTCTCTATTCGGCTTTTTAAAACCTCTTACCTATCGGGCTTACTGCTGGCATCAATCTGGGTTGTTAGCGAATACCTCAGAGGGGAATTATTTACAGGCTTTCCATGGATGGGCTTTGCTGAGTCCCAAGTGAATGGTCCTTTTGCTTCTATTGCTCCTTATTTTGGAGGCTTAGCTTGCACTTTTCTAGCTGTGTATACCTCCTGGCAGATCCTACAGCTGAAGCAGAATTTTGTGCACAACGCTGCAACTTTATTATTGGCTGCCTTCATTCCTTTTTTTGCAAGCCTTTGGAGTTTTACAAAGCCAATTGGAGAGCCTCTTACTGTCGAATTAATTCAAGGCAATTTCCCTCAAAGTATGATTTTTCGTCCTGAGGGCGTACTGAAGCAGATTCAGTTTTACAGCACTGCGATGACTCAATCCCATGCTGAACTGATTATTGCGCCAGAGACGGCGTTTTCCTGGCCGGAACATGATTTGCCAATGGGGCTCTTAGAAAGCCTGCAGCATTTTTCCAATGACACCTCTAGCAACTTACTTTTTGGGGTGATTGGGCGAGACTCAAGTTCTCCTTCGGGAAGAGAATTTTCGAATCGCGCCTTGGGACTATTACCCGCTGCTGACTCCTATCGATATGATAAAAATCATCTCGTACCCTTTGGCGAGTTTATTCCGCCAGGATTCCATTGGTTTGTAAATGCCTTTAGCGTGCCATTGAGTGATTTCGCGAGAGGTGGTGCTGAGCAAGCTAATCTCAGGATTTATCGAAAAAATCAAGATCCGCTATATGCCGCTATTACCATCTGCTATGAAGATGTTTTTGGTGGCGAACTTGCCAGTCGAATTCGCAATAACGCTGAACCTACGAACTTATTAATTAATCTCACCAACCTAGCGTGGTTTGGAAAGTCACAAGCTCCCGCTCAACAGTTGAGACTTTCTCAACTACGCTCTTTAGAGACTGGTCTTCCTGCCTTACGTGCTACCAACACTGGCATCACTGCAGTCTTGGGGCCGAACGGTAAAGTTCTTACATCGCTTCCAGAATTTACTCAGGCAACTCTGAGCACCAAGGTGCAGGGCTACTCAGGAAAAACGCCTTATGTGATTTGGGGTAATTTCCCAATTTTGAGCATTTCTTGCCTCTTGCTGATCTGGGGCATCATTCATCAGCGACGTTTTTAGTCATTTTTGCTTCTTAACATCGCTAGCCATGTAAAATCAATGGCTTAGCCAGGTTAATCATGCTTACTTTTCAGCAAATCATTCTAAAACTTCAAGAGTACTGGGACCAACAAGGTTGCGCCCTATTGCAGCCCATCGACCTCGAGGTTGGCGCTGGAACTTCTCATACTGCCACCTTCTTGCGAGCCATCGGGCCAGAGCCTTGGAAAGCAGCATACGTTCAGCCATCCCGCAGACCGAAAGATGGTCGCTATGGTGAAAATCCAAATCGCTTACAACACTATTATCAATACCAAGTAGTGCTAAAGCCTGCCCCAGAAAATATTCTTGACCTCTATCTTGGCTCTCTTACTGCATTAGGTCTTGATCTAAAAGAAAACGATGTCCGTTTTGTGGAGGATGACTGGGAGAACCCGACCTTGGGTGCCTGGGGCTTAGGTTGGGAAGTGTGGTTGAACGGCATGGAAGTTACTCAGTTCACTTACTTTCAGCAAGTGGGTGGTTTAGATTGCAAACCAGTACTAGGCGAGATTACTTACGGTATTGAGCGCTTGGCAATGTATATCCAAAATTGCTCAAACGTTTATGACTTAGTTTGGACTGATGGGATTTCTTATGGCGATGTATATCACCAGAACGAAGTAGAGCAATCTTGCTACAACTTCGAGCACTCCAATACGGATTTATTATTTACGAACTTTGCAAATTACGAGAGTGAAGCTAAACGCCTCATGGAAGTTCCGCTTGCTCTTCCTGCTTATGAAATGGTACTAAAAGCAGCGCACACCTTTAATTTACTTGATGCGCGTGGCGCTATCTCAGTAACAGAGCGAGCAGCCTACATTGGTCGCATCCGCAATCTTTCTCGCGCAGTAGCGCAAGCCTATTTTGAATCCCGTGAGAAGCTAGGCTTCCCCATGTGCCAACGTCAAGCCAAAGACTAAGCTTCGATATCGAGAACCTGTCATTTAACTTATGAGCACAACCAATTCATCCTCACAGATAGCTACTTTGTTAATTGAAGTATTTACTGAAGAGCTGCCGCCTAAAACACTACGCCGTCTAGGCGAGGCCTTTAGTGAGGGAATCTTTGCGGCACTCAAGAATGCAGGCTTGACTACAGAATCCTCTCAGGCAACTGGCTTTGCCACACCCCGTCGCCTAGCAGTCCAAGTTAGCCATATTCTGGATCAAGCACCAGACTACCCAGTACGCGAAAAACTCTTACCTACCAGCATTGCCTTCGATGCTGAAGGTAAAGTAACAGCGCCTTTACTTAAAAAATTAGCTGCGCTTGGTTTTGCTGATCTTGACATCTCAACATTAGAAAAGTCAGGTGAAGGTAAGAATGAGGCGCTCTACCTGAATGTAGTTGCCAAAGGTGCGGTATTAGAGCAAACCGCTCAAACTGCACTTGAGCAGACGCTCAATAAATTGCCGATTGCTAAAATGATGCACTACCAAGTGCTCCAAAAAGATGGTCAATTGGCGGAGGTGCAATTTGCTAGACCAGCGCACCGTATCATTGCCCTGCATGGTAATCAATCTCTGAATATCAACAGCCTTGGGATTGATGCAGATACTCTCACTGAGGGACACCGCTTCTTAGCACCAGGTAATCTGACCATTAGCCATGCGGACCAATATGAACATGATTTAGAAACTAAAGCTAAAGTCATTCCTAGTTTTAATAAGCGCCGCGCTCTAATTGAGGCTGCGCTTCTTAAAGCGGCTGGTGCTGATTTAGTCTTAATGCCAGATAGTCTGTTAGATGAAGTCACTGCCCTTGTTGAGTGGCCAGCGATTTATGAATGCCACTTTGATCCAGAATTCTTGGAAGTTCCACAAGAATGCTTGATTCTGACAATGCAAACCAATCAAAAATACTTTGCATTGACCGACAAGCAAGGTAAGTTGCGCAATCGTTTTCTGATTGTATCTAATATTGCATCCAATAAACCAGATGCCATCATCTCTGGTAATGAACGTGTCATACGTCCCCGTCTTTCAGATGCGCGCTTCTTTTTTCAACAAGATCAAAAACGTCCCTTAGCTTTGCGCGTTGCTGATCTGGGTAAAGTGGTTTATCACAATCAACTAGGAAACCAATTAGAGCGAACCAAACGTGTTCAAGCTATTGCGGTTGGCATTGCTAAAAAACTCAATGCAGATGAAAAGCTGGCTAGTCGCGCTGCTGAAATTGCAAAGACGGATTTATTAACTGATATGGTTGGCGAGTTCCCAGAACTACAAGGCATCATGGGCCGCTACTATGCGATTCATGATGGCGAAAATACCGAAGTGGCTGCGGCCTGCAGTGAGCACTATATGCCGCGCTTTGCTGGCGACTCTTTGCCCCAAACCCAGACCGGTACTATTTTGGCTATTGCCGATAAGCTCGAAACTCTAGTTGGTATTTGGGGTGTTGGGCTTGCGCCCACTGGCGATAAAGACCCTTATGCCTTACGACGTCATGCACTTGGCATTTGCCGCTTACTCCTGGAAAAAAATCTTTCTTTGAGCTTGCCAGAGTTAATTGCATTAGCTCGTGCGCAATTTCCACAAAAAGAGGTTCAAGAAAAAGCAATCGCTGCAGATATCTATGCATTCATCATTGACCGCCTGCGAGCCTATTTGCGCGACCAGTCTGTAGCAGGTAAGGCGTTTACTAGCGCTGAAATTGATGCTGTTCTCAGTCAAGCTCCAGCGCAGATTAATGACATCATTGAGCGCTTAACGGCCGTCCGCGAATTTAATGCACTGGCCGAGGCAGCACAATTGGCTGCTGCAAATAAACGCATTAGCAATATTCTGAAGAAAACCACTACAGCTATTCCATCTATATGCTCTAAAAAGTTATTGCAAATTCCAGCTGAAGCCATACTTCATCAAGCTTTAGAAGCGATCACCCCCGCATTGACTACTGCTTATGAAAAGCGCCAATTTGTAGAGCTCTTAAAAGCCCTCGTTGCCTTAAGCGCACCAATTGATCAGTTCTTTGCTGATGTCATGGTGATGGATCCCAATCCAGAGCTTCGGGATAATCGCCTAGCCCTTTTGCAACAACTTCACCAGAAAATGAATCTCGTTGCCGACCTCGGCAAATTAGCATGAGCAATCGCTCTTCCAATTTAATCATTCTTGATCGCGATGGTGTGATCAATGAAGATCGTGATGACTACGTGAAATCTGTAGATGAGTGGGTTCCCCTTCCCGGTAGTTTAGAGGCAATTGCCCTTTTAAATCAGGCGGGCTATCAAATTGCCATTGCTACAAATCAATCTGGCTTATCTAGAGGCTACTTCACCATCAACGATTTGCATGCAATGCATAGCAAAATGGAGCAATTACTCAAGCCATTAGGCGGCCATATTGATAGCATCTTCTTTTGCCCGCATCTTGACTCGCACGGCTGTGACTGTCGTAAGCCAGCTCCGGGCCTGATGAAAGAAATTGCCTTACGCTATAAAAAGGCTGACAGCACACAACCACTTTTAGGCGTGCCCATTGTTGGCGATTCCTTGCGCGATCTTCAGGCTGGAATAGTTCTCGGAGCTTCACCCCATTTAGTGCTTACGGGTAAGGGTCACAAGACCGTGGAAAATGGTGGTCTACCTGAAGGTACTCAAATACACGCTGATCTTATGGCATTTACAAATAGCTTAATAGCAAGCAAGATTTAGGAAGTCCATGATCTACATCCGCTCCGCTCTATTTACCCTATTTTTACTGGTCTTCACGCCAATTTGGTCAGTGTTGTGCCTATTGGCGTTTCCTTTTCTGAGTCCTGAAAATCGCTACCGCTTTATTGGCCTATGGAACAAAGTAGTCATTTGGCTGCTTTGGCATTTGTGCGGAATTCATTATGAAATTCGTGGCATGGAACATATGCGCGGCGTTCTTGATCAATCGGTCATCATCTTAAGCAAGCATCAATCTGCTTATGAAACGATTGCCTATATAGCCTTATTGCCTAAGCAGCTTTGCTTTGTCTTTAAGCGGGAGTTACTGTGGATTCCATTCTTTGGGTGGGCTTTGGCATTGCTCAAAATGATTCACATCAATCGCGCTAATAAGCAAACAGCTGCGTTATCCGTAGTTAGTCAAGGTCGCAAACGCCTCAGTGAAGGCAAATGGATTATGTTATTCCCCGAGGGTACTAGAACTCCTAGGGGCTCTACCAAACCTTACCGCAAAGGCGGAGCTCGTCTTGCTAGCGCTACCGGTGCACTAGTGATTCCGATTGCGCATAACGCAGGGAGTGTTTGGCCTAAGAATAGTTTCTTGAAGTATCCCGGCACTGTAATCTTGTCGATTGGACCCCCCATTACCTCCACTGGTAAATCTGGTGAGGAGCTTCAGCAAGAAGTGGAATCTTGGATCGAAGCCGAAATGCGGGTGATCGATCCTAGCGCCTACTAATCTAAAGCATCTAAAGTATCTAAAGCAAATTAAGCAGCTAACACTTTAGCCCATTCAATGTAGCGTTCTACTGAAATATCTTGAGCTCTTGCTTTTAATTCGTGCTCAGTTAGTTTTAATCTCTCTGAAAATGCCTGTAAATTAGTCCGCAACATTTTTCTTCTTTGCGAGAAGGCGGCTGCGACTACTTTTTCGAGAGAGCTCCACTCCGTGTCACTCAAATTAAAATCTTGATGAGGAATCATGCGAACCACCGCAGAGTTCACCTTAGGTTTAGGTTCAAAAGCTTCTGGGGGTACCTCAAGAACAAGCTCCATCTCGTAGCGGGCTTGAAGCATCACTGAAAGCCTACTGAAATCAGAGCTACCTGCTTTTGCGACCATGCGCTCTACCACTTCTGCCTGCAACATAAATACTTGCTCATCGATCGATTTTGCTGCAGCAACCAGATGAAACAATAGTGGTGAAGAAATGTTGTAAGGTAAATTACCAACAACCTTACAGAAACCTTTTCGATCAGATTTATGTTGCGCCCATTCTAAGAAATCAAATTGAAGTGCATCACCCTCAATGACGGTTAAGCCTGCGAGATTTTGCTGCTTCCAATAAGCTACCAAGTCACGATCAATTTCTAAAAGATCAAGTTGGTCAAGATTTCTTAATAAGGGTCTGGTTAACGCTCCAAGGCCCGGGCCAATCTCGATCACCCGCATATCAGTACTTGGATTAATGAATGAGACGATAGAATAAATAATGCTTTCATCTTGCAGAAAATTCTGGCCAAATCGTTTACGTGCTCGATGCATTCTTTAGCTTGATTTTCTTTGGATAATCGCCAGCTGATAAGCTAAACGGATAGCCTCAAGCATGCTACCAAAGTCTGCAATACCTTTGCCGGCAATATCCAAAGCAGTGCCATGGTCCACTGATGTTCGAATAATTGGTAGCCCTAGGGTGACGTTGACTCCGCCCCCAAAAGTAACAAACTTGAACGGGGCCAATCCTTGATCGTGATACATCGCAATAAAGGCATCCACCTGTTCAAGCGCTGTAGCATCAAACATCGTATCTCCGGGAAAAGGCCCTGAAACGTTTATTCCCTGATTTTTAGCAAATTCAATTGCAGGTGCGATCTCTTTTACTTCTTCATGCCCTAAATAGCCAGACTCTCCAGCATGAGGATTTAATCCTGCTACCCGAATCACTGGCTTGGCGATGCCAAACTTTTTTCTTAAGTCCTGAGCAACAATTTGAATAGTCTCTAGTACTTGCTTGTAGGTGATCGCCGCTGATACCTCTTTTAATGGCAAATGGGTAGTTACTAAAGCTACTCGTAAATCTCTAGGCGCTTTAATTCCCAAGAAACCCCGTGGGAGTGGAGCACACAACATCATCACAACCCGTTCTGTATTACAGCGCTGCGCTAAATACTCCGTATGTCCAGTAAAGGGAATGCCAGCAGTATTAATCAAACTCTTTTGGACTGGGGCCGTGATCATGGCATCAAATCGACCCTGATGACAAGCATCGGTAGCTTCATTTAAAAGATGTAAAACGTACTGGGCATTAGCAGGATTTAAGATGCCTGGCACGACAGCGGCGGCCAAGGGGCTTGATTCAATCTTAATACGCTCGTGCCCTTTTAGACTTTGATCTTCAGTGACTGTCAATAGACCGCTATTGCCCAATAAAGTAAGCTCAACATCGTTTTGCTCGCCAACAAAATGCATGGCGGCGGCCAAGGAGACTTCAGGTCCTACGCCAGCCGGCTCTCCAGTTGTAATTCCTAATTTAACGAGGAGCTCTGGTTGCTTCATCATCCACATTCAGAATTTTTACTGTTGCGGTGTCACGTAATTCACGAATCCAGTCCTGATAGGCTTGCTCAAACTTTCTCTCACGAATTGCTGCACGCGCAAACTCTCGCTGTTTTTCTACAGTCAACTGTGATTCACGACGCTCCAATACCTGAATGAGGTGCCATCCAAACTCAGTTTTCACTGGGTTGCTGACCTCTCCAATCTGCAGTCTGTTCATTGCCTGCTCAAACTCTGGCACTAGGTCCCCAGGACTCATCCAACCTAAAGATCCACCATTGGCAGCGGCGCCATCTTCAGAATATTTCTTAGCAAGATCTGCAAAGTCGACTGTCTTTGCACGTATTTGATCGCGGTAGCCCTGCAAACGTCTTTCTGCATCTTGGTCACTTAAGCCTGCACGACTTTTAATCAAAATATGACGCGCATTTGTTTGTGTGATGGGAATATTTTGAGGGGCGCTTGCTGCAGGCTCTTGTGCTATAGCTTTAGCTGGAGCTCCAGCAGACAGGGCTCTTCGATCTAAAACTTTCAGAACGTGATAACCAGCAGGGCTTTTTACAACTGCATTTGCAACCTGGCCACCACCAGTATTTCGAATAGCCTCATAGAATAATTGAGGCAAACGATCTGGAGTCCGGTAGCCCAAGTCTTGGAATTTGATTTTTGGATTATCTTTTGCTGCCATTGCTCCTAATTGCAAGAAGTCTATATCCCCCCTTGCTGCAAGCAATAAGCCATCGGCTTTCTTTTTTGCATCAGCCTGTGCAGCAGCTCCTGCTGTCGCCTCAACTGGAATAAATATTTGGGCAATATCAATTTCTTCTACACCCCCAATAGCAGCCGGGGATGAGCGGGATGCTCCTCCGCCTGACATTGCACGAGTTCGTTCAAATATAAAGTTGTCAATTTCCGCATCAGAAATTTTGATCTTAGACTCAACTTCGCGCTCACGATATCGAGAAATAATAATATCGTCGCGTAACATTTCTTTGTAGCGCTCAAAAGAAGATCCAGAATCAATTACTTTTGCCTTAAATTCTGCATAACTATATTTATTTTTGGCTGCGATATCACCAATAATTTTTTCTAACTCTTTGTTAGTGACAACAATACCCTCTTGCGCAGCATTTTGGATTTGAATCTTTTCAACTATAAGTCTATCTAAAATAGCTTTACGTAATTCTGGTCCTTCTTGTATTTTTGCTCCTTGCTTTTTAACAGCGGCTATACGGTCATCAATTTCTTTACGAGTAACAAATCCGGTATTGACTACCGCTGCTACACCGTCAATATTTCGAACCTTGCTATCTGCCACACCAGTTGAGCGCGTTAAATCTTGGGCGTTGATAGGGCTCACTATGACTAATACCCCATTTAGGAGGATAGCAGTCACAATCCGTCTCAAGCGATTCCTATAAAGCATCATTGATAGTTCTCATATATTGAAGGCGGTATAGGCTTTGAAGTTGGCATATATCCGGGAACATTAAGCCTCATGATATCAACAGGGTTGCTGCCTGCGCTAGCAAAGCCCCTAAATTCTATTTGAAAGAGCACTTGAGTAGTAGTTATCTGGGAGGTATTGACCATTTGCGAATAGGCGCCACGAAACGTCCAGCAATCTCTATTCCACTCCAGCCCAACTAAAGTATTTAATGTTTTTACAGTCAAAGCATCATATCCCCAGCGTCCCAATACTGAAACTTCGCGAGTAAGAGGCCATTGCCCCGAAATATTGTATTGATCAGTTGTAGTGGCGCCGGGAGTATAAGGCTGGTTATTTTGTATAGATGCCTGGACCGGTGGCGTCCAAACATTTCTATAGCCAAAATTTAAATTTCTGCCAGGAGTTGGGCGCCAACTTCCACCCACGGTAGTTTGCACAAAACGATTGAGTTGGGTGTTGTATTGCCCGAATACATCGGCACTAAAGTTTCCAAGTAGGCGAATCGAACCCGAGCCTAAGGTGTCGGAATAGGTCGAGGGATTAGTAATGTTGCCGTTCAAACCCACTTTTTGACCAGCGAACTGCTGTTTCTGGGCAATTGTTACGTTTGCGCGCTCGGCACCCGTATTTGCCTCAATCATGCGACTCGTTAAACCGAGGGTTGCCGCATTGCTGTCAGAGATTCGATCATTACCAATAAAGGTATTCGCAGCAAAGATTTGGGAAACACCGAATCCCGCTTCAGCAGTATCAAATATTGGGGTATTGGCCTGATTTTGATAGGGCGTATAAGCATAAAAAACTCTCGGCTCCATTGTTAACAACATATCCCTTCCAAAGAAGCCTTTTAATTCCGCAGCTTCTCTCTCCAACGCCAAACCAGAATCTAAAGTAAAGGTGGGAATTGTAAAACCTTGCGCGGGAGGTGCGCCCGTATTATTGGCAAAGGGGGTTGCGTTATAAGTATTTGACTGGAAACTAATACTTGGAGTGATGTAATAGCCTGGCGTAACCTGTGGAAGGGCTAGAGCACCTTTAATTACTGTTCTATCAGCCTGACTGTAAATACCTGGGGCAGTAGCAGCTGCGTTACCCTGAATGTTGTACGCAAAACGCGTAAAGTCAGTAGAAAATGTAGTTGTTGGGCCGCTCGGCAAGGTGACATACCTGCCACTCGCATCCGCTACCGTTGGAGTGATGCGATTGTTATAGCTAGCAGTAACGTTTGGCAAGATATTGTAAGGAGACTGTACAGTCGTAGTAGGGTCTGGCTGCAGTGTTTGAAATGTTAATGCGCGAGCTGACACATTCCAATTACTTAAGCTACCTGTAAGCGCTTTACTAGTGCCTACTTCCTGACGAAACTGATTCGTTACCGCACCCGCAATGCTTTGCGAGAAGTCAGTAGGGTATAAATTATCAGAAACCCTAGCCATATTGACATATCCTGTCCATGAACCCGGCAAAGGCACTCCACCCGGACCGACCCCACCAGTAAAAGCTTGGCGCTGTTGCCAATCATACTTCCAGCGATTGGTACCCGTCTGTTTGTCATAAGGTAAGTATTCACCCATTGCCGTACCAGAATATTGAGAATCTAGAAATCGATATTGGGCACCTAGCATACCTCCTCGATGATTCATATATCGAGGCAGCAAAAGCAAATCGCGATTCGGTGCAATATTGACGTAATAAGGTTGGGTAATATCTAAACCATTATTCGAGTTATAGCCCACCACCGGCGCAAGAATGCCCGAACGCCTTTGACCACCAGTAGGTGCAGTGAAATAAGGAACATAAGCAATTGGTACATCGAAGAAACGCATCACACCATGTGTGCCAACCATTTCTTTTTGTTCGTTATCAATTTCCAGGGTATCAGCAGTGAAATACCAATCCAAATTTTCTGGAGTGCAGGTAGAGTAAGTCGCTTTATCAAATACAAAAACATCCGCACTCTCAACAGTCAATTTTTTTGCTTTACCGTTTCCACCGTTATCGCGCAATTCATAAATTGGCGTCTCCATAGCGCCTTCACGCGCATCTACCTTGAACTGTCCTTTAGGGCCCTTAAAAGTCACATTCCCTTTTGACAGTTCTGCATTACCAAGCAAATCTGCGATATCAGTATCTGGGTTGTAAGTTATTTCATCAGCCTTCATTACCGCACCATTACGACGAATTTGAGCACGGCCTTTCAAATGCATGTCTCGCTCAACTACCCCATCAATAAAATCACTTGATGTAAAGGTGAGAGCTTGGCTATCAGCAATCGGTTGACCGACACGAAGTTGATCGTCCAACTTCAAAATCGTGACATTGCCCCGATCTGGTAATAAAACGAGATTGGTAGAGGGCGTGGAAACAGAAGGTAAAGGAGCGGGTGCCTGCGCATGAATTGGTAGCGCAAATTGAAGCAATGCCATCCCCATCATTACGCGCAGGGATACAGCTAAAAAAAGAGGGGCGCAAAGGCCGGCGCGACGGCGATAATGACTCATAGATCCAGACCCGCCTTATTATACGAATCGACCATGACTGACTCTCGCCTAAACACCCTCCGCGACTGGCTAAAAGCCCTGCAAGCACGCTGGCAATTAGATCTCGATAGCCTAGAGCCCGCCTCGGCAGATGCCAGCTTTAGGCGGTATTTCCGTATTGCGTCCAAAAACCCCGATTTTGGAACCTTAATAGTGATGGATGCACCCCCTCAATACGAGCCCTTAGATGCCTTCATCAAGGTCGATTTATTGCTATCGGCGGCAAGCTTAAATGTGCCAAAAATTCTGGAGGAAAACATTACCGAGGGCTTCCTTTTATTAAATGATCTAGGCACTAAAACTTACCTTGCTGAACTCAATAATGAAACAGCTGATCCCTTATATCAAGATGCAATATATGCCTTAGTACAAATGCAATTAGCTAGCAAACCAGATGTATTACCAAATTATGATGAAGCCCTGCTTCAACGAGAGCTGGATTTATTTCCCGAGTGGTATCTCAATAAGCATCTCAATATTGAATTAACTAATTTACAAGATGCGCAACTCAAAAAATCATTTGCCCTCATTATTGAAAATAACTTAGCGCAAGCCAAAGTCTATGTTCACCGTGATTACCATTCACGCAACTTAATGGTGACAGCAGTAAATAATCCTGGAGTAATTGATTTTCAGGATGCTGTTTATGGTCCGATAACTTATGACGCATCATCCCTATGGCGCGATGCCTACATTGCATGGCCCGAAGAAAGAGTGATTGATTGGGTCATCAAATTTTGGGAAGAGGGTCGCAAAGTTGGCTTGCCCATGCCTAGTGATTTTGGACAGTTCTATCGTGATTTTGAATGGATGGGTTTACAGCGTCATCTGAAAGTTCTTGGGATTTTTGCAAGACTCTTTCACCGTGATGGCAAAGATGGCTATCTCAAAGATATGCCACTGGTTCTGGAATACGCCATTACAACTGCCAATCGCTATATCGAATTAAAACCTTTAGCCCGAATTTTGGAATCTACTCGCCCAAGTAAAGCGTAAATTGAACTCATGAATAAGCGTGATTTGATTCCCTGTTTTTTGCTTGCCGCTGGCAGGGGTGAACGGATGCGTCCTCTCACAGACAACTTACCCAAGCCTTTACTCACTATTCAAAATAAATCCCTGCTTGCTTGGCATTTAGAGCGGCTCGCAAGTGCAGGCATTAAAAATGTCGTGATTAATCATGCCTGGCTAGGTCAGAAAATTGAAGCCGCTCTTGGTAACGGTCATCAATTTGGACTCCAAATCCAATATTCCCCTGAGGGTACCGCCTTAGAAACAGCTGGAGGAATAGCTAAAGCACTACCAATCCTTCTGCCAGATGACTATTTCTTGGTGATTAATGGGGATGTCTTTAGCCCCCAATTACCTATCAAAGAACTTCTAGAGAAAGTCTCTTCTTTGCGTCGTAACCCTCAGAAACCTTTGGCACACCTCTTAATGGTTCCAAACCCAGAACAGCACCCAGACGGGGACTTTTACTTAAAAGACTCGCAAGTATTCGATAAAGCGTCAATGGGAGCTGAAAAGCTGACCTTTTCAGGAATTGGCGTCTATCACAAGGATTTATTTAAGAACCTCAAGATCGGGGAGTCAGCAAAGTTAGCGCCCCTCCTGAGATCCGCAATGGAGCAAAATACAGTGTCGGGTGAAAAATATACTGGTCCATGGCACGATGTAGGAACTCCGCAACGATTACAAGAGCTCAATGTGGCTTATGACTAAATCCAATATCTATCAAGTTCGCAGAAATGCACTAGCGCAACACATGTTCACCAACACTGGTGGCGGAATTGCCATTATCTCCACTGCACCAGAGCTCACTCGCAATCGCGATAGTGAATTTCCCTACCGCCATGACAGCGATTTCTTTTATTTAACGGGCTTCGAAGAGCCAGGCGCCACCTTGGTCATGAAAGTGGAAAAAGATGGCAACTATTTCCAGCTGCAATCTCATCTATTTTGTAGACCCAAAGATCCAGAACGGGAAATTTGGGATGGTATTCGTCTTGGACCTGAGGCAGCACCAGAGGCACTGGGTATTGAATTTGCTCACAGCAATCAAGAGCTTGATCAAAAACTCAGTGACATCCTAGCCGATCAAGATGCCGTCTACGTTCGCCTCTCGGAGAGTGCAGAAGCGGACCGTCGCTTACGTCATTGGATGAAGCAAGTTCGCGGACAGGCACGCTCTGGCATTAATCCTCCATCAGCGTTGCATGATGTTGAAGCCCTCATTCATGAAATGCGCTTATTCAAAGATGCTCAAGAGATCAATACCATGCGTCGCGCTGCAACTATCTCAGCACGTGCACATGTCCGTGCAATGCAAGCCTGCAAACCTGGCATGCGCGAGTATCAGCTCGAAGCAGAGTTACTGCATGAGTTTCGCAATAGCGGCGCGCAGAGCGTTGCATATAACAGTATCGTCGCGGGCGGCGCCAATACTTGCATTCTTCACTATCGTGCAGGCGCCACTGAATTACGCGCAGGTGAGCTTTGCTTAATTGATGCTGGTTGTGAATTAGATGGCTACGCCTCTGACATCACGCGCACTTTCCCAGTCAATGGAAAATTTTCCGGGCCCCAACGTGCGCTTTATGACATTACCCAAGCGGCACAAGAGGCGGCTATCGCCATGACAAAAGTGGGTAATACATTCATGCAACCTCACGAGGCAGCACTCAAAGTGCTTACCCAAGGCTTGCTTGATGAGGGATTACTCAAACTCTCTGAGTTAGGATCGCTCGAGAATGCTATTGAAACAGGGGCTTATCGCCGTTTCTATATGCATCGTACCTCCCACTGGCTGGGGATGGACGTCCATGACGTAGGCTCGTATCGAGAATCCTCTGATGGTTCCATGCAAGACGAAAAACCTTGGCGCATTCTGCAGAACGGCATGGTCATCACGATTGAGCCGGGCCTTTATATAAGGCCAGCAGAGGATATTGACGAAGCATTTTGGAATATTGGCATTCGGATTGAGGATGATGCCGTCATTAACGACTCGGGCTGTGAGCTCATTTCTCGTGGAGTTCCCGTAAAGGCTGATGAGATCGAAGCTCTCATGAAAAATATATGAGTACGGTAAATTGCGATATCTTGATTCAGGGGGGTGGGCCAGTTGCCCTCGCCTGTGCTGCCTGGATATTACAAAAGTTTCCAGATGCTCAATTAACACTGCTTGATCGCAATCCGATAGACGATGCTGATCTTGCTGCAGCAGACAGTAGAGGGATCGCACTCTCGCATGGCAGCAAACTTTTGCTCGATACGATTGATGCTTGGCCTGTTGAATGCGCTGACATTCATAGAGTGCATGTTTCACAAGCGGGACGCTTTGGTCGCGCCCTAATGACGCGCGAAGAATTACATCAAGATGCACTCGGCCACATCATTCGTTATCGGGATATTCACATCACTTTACGCCAAGCTCTCAGGGCCTTACAAAGTAAAAGTCCCAATTTTATGTGGCAGCATATCGATGCTAAGGATGAACACAATCTCGCTCGTGGCAAATGCATTGTGCATGCTGAAGGTGGTCTATTTAAAAAACAGGATTGGGTTGAATCCGGTCGCGACTATGACCAGTCTGCCTTAGTAGGTTTAGTTGAAGTCGAGAATGCTACCCCTCACCAAGCTTGGGAGCGCTTCACCTCCGAAGGTCCGTTGGCAGTTCTACCAAGTCATTACGGTCCCAATATTTTGAATCTGGTTTGGTGCGGATCACCAGAATCTTCACAATACCGCTTACAACTCAGTGATGCTGATTTCCTCAGCTCCTTACAAAATGAATTTGGCTCGCGCATTGGACGTTTTCTAAAAATTCAGGAGCGGCGCTTATACGAACTGGGTTTGAACTACCGTAAGCAAATTACCAAAGACAACGAAGTTTGGATCGGCAATGCGGCACAAGCTTTACACCCCGTAGCCGGTCAAGGATTAAATCTTGGATTACGTGATGCATTTCTTTTGGCTGAAAAACTAGTCGGGGTTTTTGCAGGCTCAGCAGAAAATCAAGCTGTAGGAAAAATTCAAGAGGCGCTTGAATCTTATGCCCTAAGTCGTAAGGTAGACAGAACCACCACTATTGGTCTAACTGACTTTATGGCTCGGGTATTCACCTCAAACCTCGTCCCCGTAGTGATGGCTCGCGGACTGGCTTTATCCGCCCTTCAGTGGCTTCCGCCGGTGAAAACAGCCTTAGCTCGCCAGATGATGTTTGGTAGGCGCTAAGAGGCTTAAATTAGCCTCCAAATAAAAGCTTTCTCGGTTTGATCTAAATCAGGTCAGCTGCCTAAAAAATAGGCAGATCTGGCCTCAATTGTGCTAAAGTGTCATGCTTTCCGCCATCCCCATATTCCAAGCCCCATTCGATGAAAATTGGTTCCCACCTACTTGCAAATAGACTTTTTGTCGCTCCAATGGCCGGAGTAACCGACCGTCCGTTTAGGCAGCTTTGCAAAAAATTGGGTGCGGGCTACGCAGTCTCTGAAATGGTGGCTTCCAATGCCTTGCTTTGGAATAGTGAAAAGACGCAACGTCGCGCTAACCATGTGGGGGAGTTCAAACCGATTGCAGTTCAAATTGCAGGCGCTGATCCAGCCATGATGGCTGCCGCTGCGAAAATGAATGTTGACCACGGCGCACAAATTATTGATATCAATATGGGCTGCCCTGCAAAGAAAGTATGTAACGTTGCAGCAGGGTCAGCCTTGTTACGCGATGAGCCCTTAGTCCAGCAAATTCTTGAGGCAGTAGTCAATGCAGTTGGCGTTGGTCCAGACGCAGTACCTGTAACTTTAAAAATTCGGACCGGCTGGGATCGCGAGCATAAGAACGCCATTGAGATTGCACGACTCGCAGAAAAATCCGGCATCTCCATGCTCGCCGTTCATGGTCGTACCAGAGCAGATCTCTACCATGGTGAAGCAGAGTATGAAACGATTACTGCTGTAAAGAACAGTGTGAATATTCCGGTGGTAGCAAATGGAGATATCTATTCACCAGAAAAAGCAGCAGCTGTTTTAAAGACCACTGGCGCAGATGCCATCATGATTGGGCGCGCCGCCCAAGGACGACCTTGGATCTTTCGCGAAATCCATCATTACCTTGAAACTGGTGGCAAGCTGCCTACCCCAGAGATTAATGAGATTCAGGGCATCATGAATGCGCATCTCTTAGATCACTACGAGTTTTATGGCGAACACATTGGCCTACGAACTGCACGTAAACATATTGGCTGGTACTGCAAAGGCTTGCGTGACTCCCATGCCTTTCGCCAACGCATGAATACCGCAGATGATTGCAAAACGCAATTACAAATGGTGAATGACTATTTCGATGAGATGAAATCTCTCTCTGACCGTTTACTTTTTTTAGAAGCAGCTTAATTTTTAGTTTTTCTTAGCAATTCAATTTTATGACCAATAAACACCCCATTACCGAATGTATTGAAACCCAATTACAGGGTTACCTGAATGATCTCAAAGGTACGCCTCCAAGTGATATCTATGACATGGTTTTAGCGGTAGTTGAAAAACCAATGCTAGAGCTAGTAATGCAACATGCTAAGCAGAACCAATCCTTAGCCGCACAATATCTTGGCATCAATCGCAATACCCTGCATAAAAAATTAGTTGAACACCAACTACTCAGCTAAGCTTAATAAAAATAGTTCACTTATTCACCCATCAGAACCTTCGAAAAATATGATCCGCACCGCTCTACTCTCTGTCTCTGATAAAAATGGCATCGTAGCTTTTGCTAAAGCACTTCATGAGCAAGGCATCAAACTCATCTCTACGGGCGGTACCGCAAAACTGTTAGCTGAAAATAATTTACCCGTAGTAGAAGTTTCTTCTTTGACCAAGTTTCCAGAAATGCTCGATGGTCGCGTAAAGACCCTCCACCCCATGGTACATGGGGGTTTATTGGCGCGCAGAGACTTTCCTGAGCATATGGCAGCATTAAAAGAACATGGCATTGATACGATTGATATGTTGGTAATCAATCTTTACCCATTCAATGAAACGGTCGCTAAGGAAGATTGTTCTTTTGAAGATGCGGTCGAGAATATCGATATTGGCGGGCCAGCAATGTTGCGTGCAGCTGCTAAGAACCACCAAGACGTTACGGTATTAATTTCTCCGGAGGATTACGCTCCCGTATTAGCAGAAATGAAAGCCAATAACAATGTCGTTTCCTACAAAACCAATCTAGCTTTAGCCAAAAAAGTATTTGCGCACACTGCCCAATACGATGGTGCGATTGCGAACTACCTCTCTGCATTGGGCGACGACCTAGATCATAAGGCTCGCTCCCCTTATCCAGAAACCTTGCATCTTGCATTTGAAAAAGTTCAAGAGATGCGTTACGGCGAGAACCCACACCAATCTGCGGCGTTCTATAAAGATATATATCCAGTCGATGGTGCACTTGCCAATTACAAACAGTTGCAAGGCAAAGAACTCTCATATAACAATATTGCTGATGCTGACTCTGCCTGGGAGTGCGTTAAAAGCTTTACCGGCAATACTGGCGGTGTTGCTGCTTGCGTGATCATCAAGCACGCTAATCCTTGCGGCGTCGCGGTTGGTGCTAATGCGCTTGAGGCCTACCAGAAGGCCTTCAAAACAGATCCAAGCTCAGCTTTTGGAGGGATCATTGCCTTCAATATTCCTTGTGATGGTGCTGCCGCCCAAGAGATTTCTAAACAATTTGTAGAGGTATTAATTGCCCCTAGTTTTAGTGATGAAGCAAAGGCAATTTTTACTGCCAAACAAAATGTACGCCTTTTAGAGATCCCTCTAGGTACAGCATTTAATACATTTGATTTCAAACGCGTTGGTGGTGGCTTATTGGTTCAATCTCCAGACGCAAAAAATGTTTTGCAAAACGAGATGCGTGTTGTTAGCCAAAGGCTTCCAACTCCAAGTGAAATGAATGACATGCTGTTTGCATGGCGTGTCGCCAAGTTTGTGAAATCCAATGCAATCGTCTATTGCGCTAATGGCATGACTCTGGGTATTGGTGCTGGGCAAATGAGTCGTGTGGACTCTGCACGGATGGCAAGTATCAAAGCTGACAACGCAGGCCTAAGCCTCAAGGGCTCAGCAGTAGCAAGTGATGCCTTCTTTCCATTTCGGGATGGCTTAGATGTGGTCGTCAATGGTGGAGCAAGTTGTGCAATCCAACCCGGTGGCAGCATGCGTGACGATGAAATCATTGCAGCAGCAAACGAACATGGTATTGCCATGATCTTTACTGGCACCCGCCACTTCCGTCATTAAAGCAGTCAGAAACAAACATGCCAAGGCGCTGGATAGGAATTGACCCCGGATTACGTACCACTGGTTTTGGTGTTATTGATGTGGATGGCCAAAAACTGACTTATGTTGCTTCTGGGACAATTGAAAGTGGGGATCCAGCGAAAGGCTTACCTGAGCGTTTAGGCGCACTCTATGCTGGTGTGAAAGAAGTTCTAGAAACCTATCACCCTCAATCAGCGGCGATTGAAGAAGTCTTCTTAAATGTCAACCCCCGTTCCACATTGATGTTAGGTCAGGCCAGAGGATCAGTGATAGCCGCCCTCGTCTCTGAAAATCTGCCAGTTGCTGAATACAGTGCCCTGAGAGTCAAGCAATCTATTGTGGGTACTGGTAGAGCGACCAAGCCCCAAGTTCAAGAAATGGTAAAGCGCTTGCTTCGCTTAACTCGCGCGCCCGGTACTGATGCTTCGGATGCCCTTGGCGTAGCTATCTGTGCCGCCCATCACGCACAAATACCAACGGCAATTACTAATGCACTCGCTCCAAAGCGCAGTCCTAAAAAATAAACAGCACATTACAGGTTAAGATCTTCATATGATTGGTCGTATTCAAGGTATCCTCGTTTCAGTTCATCCACCCCGCCTTTTGGTTGATTGCCAAGGTATTGGCTATGAAGTGGATGTACCGATGAGCACCTTGTATCAACTACCCCAAGCAGGGCAAAAAATTACTCTCCTCACTCACTTCCAAGTACGAGAAGATGCACAGCAATTATTTGGCTTTGCGACTGAGACTGAACGCGAAGCATTTAGACAGCTCATTAAAATCAGTGGTGTTGGTTCCAGAACCGCGTTAGCTGTGCTCTCAGGAATGAGCGTGAATGAATTAGCGCAGGCTATTGCCCTTCAAGAAGCCGATCGCCTAACTCAAGTGCCTGGTATTGGCAAAAAAACTGCCGAGCGTCTTTGCTTAGAACTCAAAGGTAAGCTAGCCCCAGACCTAGGTATTGCTGGTGATAAACCGCAAACAATTGAAGCTAGCAGTGAAGTATTGCAGGCGCTTTTGGCATTGGGTTATTCAGAAAAAGAAGCACTCTTAGCCCTCAAGCAAATTCCACCGGATACTACGGTTTCTGATGGAATTCGGATGGGCCTGAAATACCTCTCCAAGCCTTAATCGCTGAACACGACTAATCCAAACACCACTACACTTGTAGCATGGCAATTCATACAGACGACCTCAGTTCCATTCCCGAAGATCTACCAGAAGACAATGATCGTATTGTCAGTGGCACAGCTGGTAATACCGAAGCTGTCTTCGAAAGAGCGCTGCGCCCTAAGCAACTCGATGAATATGTTGGCCAAACCAAAGCAAGAGCGCAATTAGAGATCTTTATTAGTGCTACGAGAGCACGCCAAGAAGCTTTGGATCATGTCCTCTTGTTTGGTCCCCCTGGTCTAGGTAAAACGACTCTCGCCCATATCATCGCCAGAGAACTTGGCGTGAACTTGCGCCAAACTAGCGGTCCCGTTCTTGATAGGCCTGGTGATCTTGCAGCATTGCTAACCAATTTAGAAACCAATGATGTGCTTTTTATTGATGAGATCCATCGTCTCTCTCCAGTAGTTGAGGAGATTTTGTATCCCGCACTAGAAGACTACAGTCTAGATATCATGATTGGTGAAGGGCCTGCAGCGCGAAGTGTCAAAATTGACCTTAAGCCCTTTACGCTCATCGGCGCAACAACCCGTGCAGGCATGCTCACCAACCCATTGCGTGATCGTTTTGGTATTGTGGCAAGACTCGAGTTCTACACTACCGAAGAACTGACCAAAATCATCACTCGTTCTGCCAGTCTATTAAAGGCAAATATTGATCCAGAAGGTTCGGTTGAAATTGCCAAACGCGCACGTGGTACCCCACGTATAGCCAACCGCTTACTGCGTCGTGTACGCGACTATGCAGAAGTAAAAGGTACCGGCACCATTACGAAAGCCATGGCTGATGCCGCGCTCAAGATGTTAGATGTCGATCCCAGTGGCTTTGATGTCATGGACAGAAAATTACTAGAAGCCATCTTGCACAAGTTTGATGGAGGCCCAGTAGGAATTGATAACTTGGCCGCAGCCATTGGTGAAGAGCGTGACACCATTGAAGATGTACTAGAGCCTTATCTCATTCAGCAGGGTTATCTACAAAGAACTTCGCGGGGTCGAGTGGCTACTCGTCAGGCCTATGAGCATTTTGGCTTAACACCGCCAAGTAATAACCCTAACCTCGATTTGTGATTGCGGCTTAATCAGCTAGCAATCAGATCAGCATAGGCAATACATTGCCACTGGCTATCCATTTTTTTCCACACACTTAAGCGCGGGGAATACTCTGGAGACAACTCTTTACCATCGCGATACTCTAAAGCTGCAATCCAGAAGCTCACGATCAAATTGTCCTGCGCCTGAGTGACCTTAAAATCCTTAAACTGAACCGGCCCAAGATGCATCTCCTTCATGAGACGCATGGCACTTTCTTTGTCGCATGAACCCTGAGAGCTAACAAACTGACAACTCGGAGCAAGCATTTTTTCCAGAGCTTCCCAGTTTTTATCTTGAATCAACTGAACAGAAAGTCGTTCTAGATCTTCCGCCTCTTTTTCAATACTTTTCTGATGATTCATGTCGGCCGTCATTTAAGCAAGTATTACCTTCGCAAACTTACGTTTACCAACCTGCACAACATAAGTTCCAGCTTCAACCTTTAATTGCTTATCAGCAACGGTTGCACCATCAATCTTCACCCCATTTTGCTCAATATTGCGCATCGCTTCAGATGTTGACGGCGCTAATCCAG
>Ga0194037_1000457_pt1 | contig 31654 bp, 7 predicted proteins | sample JunL306m_MetaG_FD_148653 | JGI IMG/M metagenome (GOLD analysis project Ga0194037, IMG submission 148653) | Anoxic zone freshwater microbial communities from boreal shield lake in IISD Experimental Lakes Area, Ontario, Canada - Jun2016-L304-6m | ecosystem: Environmental > Aquatic > Freshwater >...
GCGCATCCTTCCAGGGTTCCGGACGCTCATTAACCGCCCAACCTTGCCCGATCAGGTGGTCCTCTTTTGCGGCGAACAAGCAGGCATGGTGGGTATATCCAACTGAATATTGTGACCATAGGGAAAATGATATCTGAACGACACTCGCATTCTTTTGTCGAAGAGGTCAGGCGATTTCTGGAACAGCGCCGCACTCAAGGCGCTATTATCTTGGAAGCGGAACGACGCTTAAACGTACTGAGGAGAGCCGCATCATGACCAACCTGCTTGACGTGATAGAACCCAAAGAATTGTTGAAACGGATGAAAGCCAAAAACCCTCCGGCGATTATTGATGTCAGGAGCGGGTTTGAATTTAAGGCCGGTCACATCCCCGGCGCACTCCATGCCCCATTTTGGAAGATACTCCTGCGCCTGGCCCGTCTCCCCTCCGACAAGAACGCCGAACTGGTGGTGACCTGCGAGCATGGGCCGCGCGCTCAGAGCGCCAAGGGATTGTTGGGCTTTCTTGGCTATCGGAATGTGGCTCTTCTGTCCGGACATATGGCCGCCTGGCGGCAAGCCGGACAAAGTAATGGTTTAAAATCAGCAACGTGTCCCTGTCAAACATCTTGACGGTCAAATCCATCGAAGACGCCGAGCTGCTCAGAAACCTCGCCATTGCAGGAAGCACGGCCTGCATCGTCGGGGGGGGACTGATCAGCTTGGAAACCGCTTTTAAGGGATAACGACGCCACGACCGATCGTCCCAAAAATAGGGGGCATCTACGCTTGGTGAAGGGGTAATCTGGTCGCCCAAAAGAACTGCTCCCAATGCATTTACGTGAAAAAACTTGACCATATCCGTCCATACGGTTATACAAACAATATGAAACAAACTGTTCGCATGTTCAAGGCATTAGCCGATGAGACCCGTCTTCGCATCCTGGGACTCCTTCTGAGTGAAGGAGAACTATGTGTCTGCAATATCATGGCGGCCCTACAGATTCCGCAATCGACTGCTTCCCGACACATGGCCTACCTGCGGAATAGCGGCTGGGTTGATGACCGGCGCATGGGGCTATGGGTCTATTATAAGGTTACGGCGGCGGGGAGTGCTTTCCAGCAAGAGGTTGCCCAACTGCTCAAAGAGCACTTGCCTGAATTTTCCGGAGTTGCTGAAGACCGGAAACTTCTGCGCGGTTTTGCCGCTGTCACCAAGTGTGACTGATTTTTTTTCACTTCATTTTATCCGCTAATGCGGATAAATAAAGAGGGTAATCGTATATGAAAAAATCCGTATTATTTCTATGCACCCATAATTCATGCCGCTCACAGATGGCCGAAGGGCTCGTCAATCACTACCTCGGCGACCACTTCGAGGCATACTCCGCCGGTACTGAAGCGACACGGGTCAATCCGCTTGCCATCCAGGTCTTGGCGGAGTTGGGCGTTGACATCTCCGGCCACCGATCCAAGACCCTGGATGAATTTTCCGACGAGCGGTTCGACTACGTCATCACCCTTTGCGGCTCGGCCAACGAGCAGTGTCCGCTCTTCTTCGGCGGCGCGCGGAGGGTTCACATCGGCTTTGATGATCCTTCCCGGCTTCCCGGTTCTCCCGATGAGATCCTGCCCGAATTCCGCAAGGCGCGGGACGAAATCCGCACGAAGCTAACCGACTACCTGACCGGAACAGACCGATGAGCGAGCAGATATCTCACAAATTATCCTTTCTCGATCGCTGGCTGACCCTCTGGATTTTTGCCGCCATGGCCCTTGGCGTGGGCTTGGGGTACCCCGTCCCCGGCGTGGAGTCCTTTGTCAACAGCTTCCAGGTGGGTACCACCAACATCCCCATCGCCGTGGGCCTGATCCTCATGATGTACCCCCCCTTCGCCAAGGTGAAATACGAGGATATGCCGGAGGTTTTTCGGAATAAGAAAATCTTGGGCCTCTCACTGATACAAAACTGGCTGATCGGTCCGGTATTGATGTTCGTGCTGGCCGTGCTCTTTCTGCCGGACAAGCCGGACTACATGGTGGGGCTGATCATGATCGGCCTGGCCCGCTGCATCGCCATGGTTATCGTCTGGAATGAACTTGCCAAGGGAAACACCGAGTACGCCGCCGGGCTGGTGGCGTTCAACAGCGTCTTCCAGGTACTCTTCTACAGCGTCTATGCCTGGTTTTTCATTACCGTGCTGCCGCCGCTCATCGGACTCAAGGGGGTCGTGGTTGAGGTGAGCATCAGCCAGATCGCGGAGAGCGTCTTCATCTACCTGGGCATCCCCTGCATCGCCGGCGCCCTGACCCGTCTGGTCGGGGTCAAGATCATGGGCAAGGAACGATACCACCGTGAGATCGTGCCGAAGATCAGCCCGATCACCCTGATAGCCCTGCTTTTCACGATTGTCGTCATGTTCAGTCTGAAGGGACAGCTCATCGTGCAACTCCCCTTGGATGTGGTGCGGATCGCCATTCCGATGCTGTTCTACTTCGTACTCATGTTCCTGGTGTCGTTCTGGATGGGAAAAAAACTGGGCGCCGACTACGGCAAGACTACGACGTTAGCCTTCACCGCCGCCAGCAACAATTTCGAATTGGCTATTGCCGTGGCGGTGGCGGTTTTCGGCCTTAACTCAGGCGCCGCCTTTGCCGCCGTCATCGGCCCGCTGGTTGAAGTGCCGGTCATGATCGGCTTGGTGAATGTCGCGTTTTGGTATCAGCGCCGCTGGTTTACGGCTTAAGCCTGGGGATAATTATGGTCTCGACTTTTCCGCGCAGTCCACCCAAACACCTCTTTTTTACCGGCAAGGGGGGTGTCGGCAAAACAACGACCTCGGCGGCAACGGCCATCGCCTTGGCTGATCGCGGGAAACGAGTGCTGCTGGTGAGCACCGACCCTGCTTCCAACCTGGACGAAGTACTTGGCCTTGACCTGTCCGCCGAACCGCTGCCGGTACCTGACGCGCCGGGCCTCTTTGCTCTGAATGTCGATCCGGTTGAGGCTGCCGCGGCCTACCGGGAGCAGATGGTCGGTCCCTATCGGGGAATCCTGCCGGAGGCCGCGGTGCGCAGCATGGAGGAGCAGCTTTCCGGCGCCTGCACCGTCGAGATTGCTGCCTTCAACGAATTTGCGTCGCTTATCGGCAACCCCGCGTCCGTGGAGAGTTTCGACCACGTGATCTTCGATACGGCGCCCACCGGCCATACTCTGCGCCTGCTCTCGCTGCCGGCTGCGTGGAGCGACTTTATCGACACCAACGCTGGAGGCACATCCTGCCTTGGTCCGCTGGCAGGTTTGAAGGCCAAGCGCCACCTGTATGAAAAGACCCGCCGTACCTTGGGGAATGCGGACGAAACAGTGGTAGTTGTAGTTACTCGTCCGGATTTCGCCCCCCTGGCCGAAGCCGCCCGCGCTTCGGCGGAACTGAGGGAACTGGGGGTGGGCAATCAGCATCTCATCATCAACGGTGTGCTTCAGTTGACCCATCCGGAAGATGCGGTGGCAGTTGCGCTGCATGAGCGGAACATGCGGGCTTTGGCCGGCATGCCCCGAGATCTGACCTTGCTACCGCGTTCCGAAGCGCCGTTGCGCGGTACGGAACTTATTGGCATCCCAGCGCTGAGAGAGTTCTTTTCTCCGGAGAGCGGCGCGACATCTCCCGTAAGCGCCGCTCAAACCGTCCCACTGCCGGCGTCGTTGCAAAATTTGCTCGATATGCTCGCGGTCATGCCTGGCGGGGTCATCATGATCATGGGAAAAGGTGGCGTCGGCAAAACTACCTTGGCGGTAAACATCGCTACAGCCCTGGCAGGTCACGGCAGAAAGGTACACCTGACTACCACCGACCCGGCGGCCCATGTCGCCCAGACCTTGGGTGACATCCCCACGGGCCTGCGCGTCAGCAGAATTGATCCCGAGTATGAAACCGAGGCGTATCGCAACGAAGTCCTGTCAACCGTGGGCGCGGACCTTGACGAGGAAGCGCGGGCGCTCATGGAGGAGGACCTGCGCTCCCCCTGCACGGAAGAAATCGCCGTTTTCAGGGCATTCGCCAAAATAGTTGCTCAGGGAACCGACCAGTTTGTGGTCATTGACACCGCTCCCACCGGCCATACACTCCTGCTGCTGGATGCCTCCGAATCGTATCACCGGGAGGTGTCGCGCTCCATGAGTGACATCCCGGAGGCGGTGCGTCAGCTTCTGCCACGATTGAGAGATCCCGCTTTCACCAGGGTTTTTCTGGTGACTCTGCCGGAGGCGACACCGGTCCATGAGGCGTTAGCCCTCCAAAGCGACCTGCGTCGCGCCGGCATCGAACCCGCCGGCTGGATCGTCAACCAGAGTCTGGCGCCATTTACCGTGACTGATCCGATCCTGGAACAACGCCGATCACGGGAATTCCGTTATATCAATGAAGTGGTACGTCAGGGATTGCCGACCTTCCTCATCCCCTGGCAGGCCGAGCCAATTGCCGGCAGACAGTGATGCTCTATCCATAAACAGAACCTTCAAATCATAATAAGGAGAGTTACCGATGAAGATTGAAATCTATGACCCTGCCATGTGCTGTTCGACCGGCGTCTGCGGACCAAGCGTCGACCCCGAACTGGTAAGAATTCAAGAGGCGCTCCGCCAGATTCAGAAGCAGGCTCCGGAAGTCCGGGCGCTTCGTTATGGCCTCTCCTCCGAACCACAGGCATTTGTCGCAAACGCCGGCGTGGCGGAGCTGTTGCAGAGTGAAGGACCGGAATGTCTGCCGCTGACATTCGTCGATGGCGATGTGGTAAGCAAGGGACGGTATCCCTCCAATGAGCAGTTGCAGGCTATTCTGAAGCGTGCAGGAATTGATGTCACCTTCGGCGAGAAAAAGAAATCCGCCTGCTGCTGCCCACCCGGCTGCTGTTGAGGCGCCTGACAGCTAGGCGTGGTCGGTACAACAACAGGGATGGAGGATTGAAACCGAGTACAACGGCTCACAAGAGAAAACGAAGATGGAAATGGCCGGCTATCGCGCTGGCGCTGCTGGTCGTGATCGCGGGGGTGGCGCTGGCCGCCCTGCTGGCGGCCATGACGGCCGTTAAAGAAGGAAAAGGCGTCGTTCCGGCCGCGGCAGCGCGTAAAATGCGCCAGGGACAGGAAAACTTCAGGGTTGTGACCGCTGGTGGCGGAGTACACAACAAGAAATATGCAATCCTCTTGCTTGATGTGGCCACGCAGAGTTTCCAGGAGGTAGTATCGGAACTGAAGGCACGTCTAACCTCGAAAGGAGAACAGCATGATCATTAACAGAAGGGATTTTCTCAAGGCTTCGCTGGCCGCGGGGTGATGCTCTCACTTGACGGCCCGCGGTTCAACGCACTCGCGTTTGCCGACGCGGCGGGAGGGGCAAAGCCGGCGCCTGGATACCATCTACCTGCCAGGGATGCACCGCCTGGTGTCCGGTTGAATTCTTTGTTCAGGACGGCCGCATCGCCAAGGTGCGCGGCAACCAGCTCAGCAAGGCCAACAACGGCTACTGTTGCCCTCGTGGTCACCTGATGATCCAGCAGGTCTATGACCCGTATCGGATAAATTTATCGACATGCTGGCGCCTTTTTGATAAGGTGCGACACCATACGTCAATGTGGTGGCAAAATACGGGATTTTAAACACAGAGGCACAGAGGCAAGGAGACACGGAGAAAATCATATAAGAAATCAGCAGGATTGTGATCGCCACATCGATTGAGCTGAACAGTCCCACATCAAGAAGTTAACCAGTCTGATTTTATTTTTTGTTTTTCTTTGGTACTCTGTGCCTCCGTGGATAACTTATGAAAAATTACTATCTGTATTTTCCATTTACAGGATTTTCCGAGTTACTGTCATTCATTCAATCGGCAAATCCCGATATTGAGATACGAGGTATCTTAAATTAATTGATGCGGCGGACAACCATAGCCACGCTGAGAGGCGTATTCGAGGAGCACTGTCATGTTGAGAAAATTGAGAAGACATCTCAAGCGATTGCGGTCCACTGAAGCGTCATCCGGATGCACCGCGGCTTTGAGCACGCCACGGCGTCCACCTCTCCCTGATTTATCGCGGCGGCGGTTGCTCTTTGAGGCGCTCGAACCACGCATACTCCTTTCCGCCACCCTCCCGGCCCCCCTCGATTTGACGCTGCTCCCCTCTGATTATCGACTTCTTCCCGCCGAACAGACGCCGGTGATTGATATGGCTCTAGCCGACCCGGCCCTGTCGCCCGCCGGGTCGTTGATTCATACCTCGTCGGTGACCGCTGATTTCTCGGCGGTCGGCGAAATCGACCCCTACACGATCAATGTAGATAAGGGGCAGACCCTGACTATCGGCATTTTGCCGAGCGACCCATCGATCCTTACTCACCTGTCTGTTACCGATCCGACGGGCGCTACGACCGAGGTAGACGCCAACAGCGCCGGACAACCGGTTTTCCTCCAGAATCTGCCGGCCGGAGCCGGTGGCGACTTCAAGATATGGGCATCCAGTATTGACGGAACCGGCGCTTATACCGGCACATATTGGCTCAACGCTCAGACAGAGACCGAACCCTACGGCGGACCAACCAACAACGACATTGCCTCGGCGATTGACCTGAACGGATCCGCCGTGGTCCTCGACAGCGGTGGCGACCGCCTGGCCGTGGTCGGCAAAAATGACGGGGTCAATCCTGATGTGTATGCCTTTTCACTCGGCGTCGGGCAGGTGGCGACCATCGGCCTGACTCCCAGCCAGTCGGTTATTCAGGAAGGGACGTTGACTCTGGAACTGCTCGATCAATCAGGGAATCTCGTCACTCTCGGCCGGGACGTCTGGACCAATGTCGATGAGACCGTCCGCGGCTTTATCGCGCCGGCGGACGGCGTTTACTACGCACGGGTGAGCGGCACGGCGGGAGTGGAGTATACTCTGCTGGTAACCCGGGGCGCGGACTTTGACCTGGAACCGAACAACCAGCCGAGCCAGGCGCGCATGCTGGCCACCGGCAGCGTATTGGGGAGCCTGGGGTCGCAAAACGCCGGCGGCGGCACCGGCAATGCCATCAATGTTGCCGTTTTCAATAGCGGCGGAGACGCTTCGTCGGTCATCAACCAACTCAGTGACAATACCTACAACTATAATTTTGTCGTTACCGGGGTCACGGGGGACCAGATTGATACCGTGGCGGAGTTGAACGCCTATGATGTCGTGGTTATCGGGCAGTCCGACGCTTATTATCCCTACGGAGGGTTCGCTTCTGCGCTTCGTTCCTGGGTAGAGGCCGGTGGCGGCGTTGTCGGCTACGGCTGGTTGTCGTATTACGCGGGTTTGAATGACGGGTATGTGCCTGACCTGGACGCCATCATTCCGCTCAATCTGAACTCCTATTATTACTATAATAGCGCCCCTACGGTTTATATTCAGGATACTGCCCACCCGATAACCGCGAATATAGGGAATTTCTCCGGTTCCAATTACGTCTCATCCAGTAATGGCGGCGTCGATGCCGAAGCCGTCGTGCTGGCTGTCGACAATAACGCGAAGGCGGTTGTGGTCGTTGGGGAGCCTGGGCAGGGGCGCGGGGTCTATGTGGGGCCTGTGTATCAGAGTGGTGTCTGGACTACCGGTCCCGCCGACCGGCTGTTGGAACAGGCAGTCGCCTGGGCGGCAAACCCGGCTGATACCGTTGATCACTATCTGGTACAGGTGGCCGCGGGCGACAGTCTGGTCATTACGACCACAACGCCGGGCGACGGCGGCGGCGAACCGGTCAATACCCTGGACCCGAGGCTCGAACTGTATGCACCGGACGGTACCCTGGCGGCGAGCAATGACAGCGGCGCCGCTGACGGCCGCAATGCGCTGCTCAACCATGCCGCGACGCAAACCGGCGCGTACCGGGTTGTGGTTTCCGCGGCCGCCGGCGGCGGCGACTATACCCTGAGCGTGCAGGGAGCTACCGGCGCTGTCTCCTCATCCCTGGCCGTGCAGACCAGTTCCATAGCCGACGGAGCCCGGTTCAACAAGTCAAGCGGCTATCAGAACAGTCTCACGCTGACCTTTACCGCTCCGCTCAACCTCTCCACCCTCTCCCCGGATGAAATAACAGTAAATTGGACCGGCGCCGACGGATCAACCGCCGCTCTGTCCGCCACCGGGCGCACGGCGCTGGATGCCCGGTCCATCAGCGTCGATCTCTCCGGCCTGAATCAGGGGGATGGCGTCTACACCGTCGCCCTCGCCGCCGGCGTGGTGAACAACCTGCAAGGGGTGGGCAATGCGGCATTCAGCGTCAGCTATACGCTTGACACCACCGCGCCGACGGTACTCTCCACCACGGTCGGCGAAGAAGAGCGCACGTATCCCGGAGATCAGACGATCAATTTTTATTTCAGCGAGGATATGACTCCGGCGGGCGAGGTGACGGCCAACGATTTTGCCTTGGTCGAACAGTTTACCCGGCAAACGATTATCCCCACCAACTTCAATTACTACTTCAATCCGGCGGCCGACGCCGAACACGCCTATGTGTTCTCCGTGGAATACGCGGATCTCACCGATGGCCATTATCGATGTACCCTGGCGGGCAACCGCTTCCTCGATAAGGCCGGCAACGCGCTGAACAACGGTTCAGATTTTGTCCGCAACTTCTATGTCGATAGCGACCTGACCGCCTTCCCGACTCCGCTGACCGGCGAGCCACCTGCCGGATCGATGATCTACGATTTAAGGCAGCAGGTGAATGGGATTCTCTACAAATACTTTGACGGCGCGGTTCAGGCCGATAACGATTCTTTTACGCTTAACCTTGACGCCAACCAGCGGCTTGCCGTCGGCGCGTTCCCCACGGACGGTCTTCAGGTCCGGCTGGAGGTGATTGACCCCTCGGACAACATCATCGGCGCCTTTGAAGGATCGGCCCCCAATGCCTCGGCGGTGCTCAACAATATTCCTATAACCGACGGTGGCGCCTACCGGATCAACCTGGTCGGCCTGAACGGTACCTCGGGCCGGTTCGAGCTCGGTGTGCTGCTGAACGCCGCTGGAGAGGAAGAGGGAATCGGCTGGGGTGATAACGACGTACCGGCAAACGCCCAGAATCTCGATAACAGCCTGATCGACCTGGGCAACGGCCTTCAGCGCGGCGCTGTGCAGGGCGATCTGCCCCAGCTTCCCGGCTGGGTAACCGTGGTCGGTGAAAAATTTTCCGACGGACTTAGCAGCGACTGGACCATCGTTAAAAGCAATCCCGATGCCATAGTCAACACCAATGCCTGGGGACCGGACGAGTCCTATGGCGCTCTCCAGATGAAGAATAACGATGGCGAAAGTTGGTACGGCGAGTGTCTGAACGAGGCAATCTGGACGGTCAACCTTTCCGGCCGCGCCAATGCGAAGCTGAACTTCATGCAGTACGGCAATGACAATGCCCAGAACTTTACCGGACCGTTCACCGGGTCCTGCAATGCCGACGGAGTAGCCGTCAGCATGGACGGCGCCACCTGGTACCCGATCTTTGATGCGCCGAATCAGTCAGGTAACTGGAGTTCGTACTCAATAGACCTAGGTGCGAAGGTGCAGGAGATCAGGGATCAGTTCGACTCCAACTTCCAGCTTGGGGCGGATTTCAAGATCAAGTTCCAGCAGTACACCTCGCCGGATGACGGTTATAACAACCGAGTGTGGGATTCGATTGCGGTTACCTCATACCAGGAGTCAGCCCCCTCGGTGGACTGGTACAGCTTCTCCCTGGCGGCAGGCGAGTCGGCAACCGTTGCCCTCCGTCATAACGATACGCTCCAGCGCGGCAACATCCGACTGGAACTATATGATGAATTCGGCAACGGTATTGCCGTCGGGGTTTCCGGCGGGACAGATGTTGATCAGCTCATCAGCGGCTTCGTGCCGGCCACCGCCGGCGCCTATTACGCCAAGGTCTTCGGCGCTGCTCCGGGCAGCTACAGCCTGCTCTATACCCGCAACGCCGATTTCGGCCTGAAGGGGTTGGAGAATCCCCAGGATATCACCCGCACCGGCCAGGTTCTGAGCGCGATACAGGGTCAGAACATGACTCAGGGTCAGAGCGTGGCGCAAGGCGCGGCGCGGTTCGATTCTTACCTCGTTCGGGCCAATGCCGACGATGTTCTGGCGTATTCCACAACGACACCCGGCGGCGGCGCCGATGAACCGGTCAATAATCTGATCACCCATGTGGATGTTTACGACACTTTCGGGAAGCCGGTCATCCGTGACCATTATGACGCCGATCTGGGGCAGCGAGTGGTGCGGTATTTCGACCCGAACAACAATTACGAGTTAGCTTCAACCAGCAATTACAATGGACTGGACGCTTCTTTCCTCTATACCGTTCCCGTGGACGGCGGCTATGTCTTTGTTGTCTCCACCGCCAACGGGGAACCGGGGGATTACCTGCTGCGGGTGGCCGGCTCATCCGCTCCGGCGGCCGCTGATTTCCGGGTGATCGGCGGTTCCTTCAGCGACGGCGCCGCGTTCAATACCCAACTGTCGACCATAACCCTCGATTTTTCGTCCTCCATCGACCTGACCACCCTGGATGCGAGTGATCTGACCATTTCATGGACGTCTCCCGATAAAGCAACCTTTTTGCCGAATATCGGCGTTGCCGCCGACATCATCGTGGTGGACGGCAATACCGTTACCTTTGACCTTGGCGGCATAAGCCCCGACGACGGAGCCTATCTCCTGGAATTAGCCCCCGGCTCGCTCCGGGATCTGGCGGGGAATCCCATCAAAGGCTACGGCATCTCCTACGTGATCGACACGCAGCCGCCGCGGGTGGTCTCCGCCACCCTGAATCCGCATGATGTAGTCCCTACCGGAGACCTCACTAACCTCGACATTACCTTCAGCCGCGGGCTGGACCCCTCCGTGCTCGGGGTCGAGGATGTTACCCTGATCAACCTGACCACCGGCGAGACCTTTGCCCCCACGGCCTTTAACCATGATCCGGGGACGCTGTCGCTCTCCCTCTCGTTTACCGGCCTGACCGAAGGCGAATTTGCTCTGACCCTGCATAGCGCCTCTGACGGTTTCCGTGATACTGTCGGCAACCTGCTGGATGGTGATGGTAATGGAGTTGGCGGGGACGACTATGTCTTGAACTTCTACACCGACAAGGAGGAGAGCGCTTTCCCGACGCCGTTGACCCCGAAACTGCCGGACGGCGGCCTGATCTTCGACCAGGCGGCTACCGGCTACTTCCACGACTCCGGCGACACCGACGCTTATACGATAGAGCTTGACGCCGGCCAGACCGTGACGGTCCGGCTCAACCCGACGACACCGGGATTCCAGGGTAAACTGGAACTGTTCGCGCCGGACGGTACGCCTCTCGGAGGCGCCCAGGCCGGCGGCGCCGGCATGCGTACACTGCTGCGGACCCTGCCGGCCGCCACCGCCGGACTCTACCGGATCGAGGTATCCAGCTTGAACGGCGGCGGCAGCTACCAGGTGCAACTGCTCCTCAATGCGGCCTTGGAAAATCCGACCTTCATGGGCGCCGGTGAAGTTCAGGAATCGGCCCAGAATATCGACGCCGGCTTCATCGATCTGGGCAACGGCGCCAGCCGCGGGGCCGTCCGTGGCGCCCTCAGTACGGACCAGACCGCTTCGCGCACCGTCTACGGCCAGGCAAACATCTTTGCCGCCGGTTCCGATACCGCCTTTGACGGAATTATGCCGCCGGTTATCCGCTTTGCCGGAACCGGCGGTGAGGTATTTACCTTCCCGACGGTATCCGGTCAGGTTGCCGCCGGTGGGAATGCCTACAACGGCGCCGACGGCGGCAATTCGTACAGCGGCACTACGGATATCACCTCTTACGCCGGGATATCGGGGATCGTGTACGGTCATGGCGACCTGACGACGGATCCTCCGACCGAACCGTATTTCGCCGGCGCCACCATGTTCCTGGTCGGCGTATTCCTCGGCGATACGGCGCCCACCGGCGCGCCACCGGCACGACTCGACTTCACCAACGGCGACGGCGGCATGGGGACCGACTTTTCCGACCTCCACCCGGATATTGGCCAAACATTTTTCATCGGCGACGGCCGTACCTCCCTCGGCGCTCTCCAGAACTTCCACGCCCCCGAAGGCGCCACCCGGCTTTTTCTGGGATACGCCGACTCTCTTAACTTCGGTTTCCCCACAACCGAGCCCGGCTGGTACGGAGACAACTCCGGGGCATTGACGGTGCAGGCGGCGCTCAGCACCGTCCAGCCTCCCGATGCGGACTGGTACGCCTTTACCTTGAACGCGGGTCAGGCGGCCACGTTGGCGCTGGCACATGATGCCCTGTCGCAGGCGCCGGATATTAACGTCGAGTTGTGCGACAAGAACGGGACCAAGCTGGCGCTCGGCATGAATGACGCCCGGAACGTCAACAGCTACATCGCCGATTTTGTCCCGTTGGAGACCGGCGTCTATTACGCCCGGGTGAGCGGCGCTTCATCTGGAAACTACGATCTGGTCGTTACCCGCGGCGCCTCCTTCAATCTGGTTACAAGCAGCCAGAGCAATCAAACTCAGGATATTTCCCTGACCAAGACCGTACTCGGCAATCTGGACAGCGCGAAGAGCGGCGGCGCCGGGCGCATTGCGGTCGTGGATTCCGTCGGATCCGCAAACAATAGCGGTTTGCGGGCTATAGTGACCCAGCTCAACGATCACAGCTATACCAACCTGACGGCGGAGCTTGTTCCAATCTCCGGCGTGGATACCTTGGCGGAGCTGCGGCGGTATGATACGGTTATCATCGGCGGCACCGGCAACAACAGCAACCAGTTTGCTTCCTTTGCCGGGGCGCTACGCGCCTATGTTGAAGGAGGGGGGGGACTGATCACAACGGGATGGGGAATATACGCGGCATCGGGACTCTCCGGCCAGACCAGAAGTGATTTTGACGCAATAGTTCCCGTCAACACCTCAGATAATTATTCAGCTTATTATTCATCAACTTTCACCCCCACCGGATCCCATCCTATCGTGGCTGGGGTAACGGCCTTCTTGGGTGGATCATACATAGAAAGCCCGTCCGGAACACCCCGTGTAGACACCGGGGCGACACTGCTCGGCACCGCATCCGGGATTGACGTTGCCGCGGCGGCGGAGATCGGCCTCGGACGCTCGGTCTATCTCGGCCCGCTCTATGCCGGCAGCGCTTCTTACGATACGTCCAGCCTCCGTAGCGGCGGCGGCGACCGTCTTCTTGAGCAGGCCGCGGCCTGGACCTCGGCCGTCGCCCCAACGGGCAGCTACACCTTCCTTGCCAATAACGGCGATTCCCTGGTCATCACCACGTCCACCCCCGGAGATGGGACGGGTCAGCCGGTCAATACCCTGGATGTCGGTCTGAAGCTGTATGCTCCCGATGGGAGCGAAATTCCGTCCGGCGGTTATAGTGAGACGTCACCCGATGGCCGCAATGTCCGGATTGAGTACACACCGGCGAGGAGCGGTGTCTATCGTGTCGACGTCAACGCCGAAGCCGGCAACGGCGCCTATCTCCTCAACGTCTCCGGCAGCACTGCTGTCATAGACCACACCCCCCCCACGGTGACCGGCGGCAGCCTCGCCAACAATGCCATCGTACCTTCCGGCGATTTCACCTATACCGCCACCTTCAGTGAAGAACTCGCTACTGTCGGAGTCGGCTTGGACGATGTAACGCTGACCAATACCGATACCAGCCAGGTCATCGCCGGCGCCCAGGTCGCCTATGACTCGTCAACCAGCACCCTTACCGCTCAATTTACGGGATTGGCCGAGGGGAACTACAGCCTGAGCCTGGCATCCGGCGATACCGGATTCCGCGATGTTCAGGGCAATCTCCTGGACGGCAACGCCGACGGCTACGGCGGGGACGACTATCTGGTCACGTTCCACGTCGATGCGGTGGGCGCCGTTCCGCTGACGTCCCTGACCGGCGTTGCCCCGACCGGTTCCCTGGTCTATGATCCCCCCATCAGCGCCAGCCTGTTCGTGGGAGATACGGACGACTTCACCGTCAATCTGGCGGCGGGCCAGATCGCCACGCTGCGCGTGACCCCCCATGACTCAGGGTTACAGCCCCAGGTGGAGCTGATTGCCCCGGACGGCGCCACCGTTCTTGGCGTCGCTTCCGCCACGACCGGCGGCGCCACCGTGCTGCTGCAAAATATTCCTGTCGCCGTGGATGGCGCGTACACCGTGCGAGTTACCGCTCCGGCCGGTTTCGGCGCATACGATACCCAACTGGTACTGAACTCCCAACTGGAGGCCGAAGCGTGGGGGGGCGCGAACAACGACACGCTCGCTTATGCCGAAAACCTGAACGGTTCCGCCGTAACCCTGGTGGCTTCGGCCGACCGTCTGGCCCTACTGGGCGACGTCTCCGGCGCCGCCGACTGGTTCAGCTTCGATCTGACAGCCGGACAGTCCGCGAGTATTGCCGTGACCCGCACCGATGTCCCCTCCGGCAGCGGACTGTCGCTCCAACTTTGCGCCGCCGACGGTACGGTTCTGGCATACGGCATTGCCGACGCCGGAAATGTAGACCAGGCAATCAGCAACTTCTCGGCCCCCGCCGCGGGCGTCTATTACCTTCGGGTATCAGCCGCGACAGCCCTGCCATACAGCCTGGTAGTAACCCGTTCCGCCGATTTTGGGCTGGAGACCGCCGGACAGACCCAGGACATCTCCACTACCGGGGTGGCGCTGGGCGCCCTGGGCAGTCAGGGGAGCGGTGTTACCAATGTCGTCAAGGTCGCGGTGCTGAACAACGGCAACGCCGGCCAAGCGGTGAGCCAGCTCAATGACGACACCTACTTCAACTTCACCGCCACCTCGGTTGTCGCCGCCGACATTGATACCCTGGCCGAATTGAACATGTATGACGTTGTGGTCATCGGCGACCAGGCAAGCCGCGGCGCCTTGCAGACGATTGCCCCGGCCCTGCGGCAGTGGGTTGAGGGGGGGGGCGGCGTGGTTGGAACCGGCTGGCTGATCTATGCGGCGAGCGCGGAAACCGGAGTCCCCATTACCGACATCAACGCCATTATGCCGGTTGATACCAGCAGTCGCACCTATTCCTATAATTCAACCGTGCATATTACCGACTCGACCCACCCGATCACTCAAGGGGTGGCGGATTTCACTGTGCCGTACTACACCGAATTGCCGGCCAATGGCGTTGACGCTTCCGACGCCCAGGTACTGGCGACTACCTCCGGCTATCCCTCGGTCGTGGTGGGCCATCCGTTTGCGGGCCGCAGCGTGTATCTCGGGCCAACCTACACGGGGTATGTTGTCAGCGCTCTTGCCGGCGGCGCCGCCGACCGGCTGCTGGAACAGGCCGTGGCCTGGGCCGCCGGCGACCGCGGCGACAGCTACACCTTCCAGGCTCTCGCGGGCCAGGCACTGGATATCAGCACCCTTACCCCCGGCGACGGCGCGGGTCAGCCGCGCAACACCCTGGATACCAAGCTCGAACTCTATGATCCGAACGGCCAACTGGTGGCGAGTGACGATAACGGCGGCGCCGATGGCCGTAATGCCCGTCTCGTCTATACCCCGGCCGCTTCCGGACGGTTCGAGGTCAGGGTAATCGCCGCCGGTATCGACTCTGTCTCGGGGCGCGGTGACTACGTTCTGCGCGTCAACGGCGCCAACCTCGACGCCGGCGTCAACCAGGCGCCTCAAGTGCTCTCCACCTCCCCGGCCCAGGGCGCGAACTTTATCACCCCTCCCTCACAGATAACTCTGACCTTCTCCGAGGCCATCCGGGTCGGGACCGTACAAGCGTCCGATCTGACGCTGGACAACGGCGCCACCGCCACCGGTGTGGAGTTCGTGGATGGTCGTACCCTGCGCTTTACCCTGGATATCGCCAATACCGAAGGGACTTTTACCTACATCCTGGCGGCGGGGGCGGTTGAGGATTTGCAGGGCGTTGGCAACCTTGCCTACAGCGGCGGCTTTACGGTGGATCACACCGGGCCGTGGGTGGTGTCGCAAAGCGTACTCTCTCAGAACGCGCCATTTAGCACCATTGATCTGGTGTTTAACGAAAATATTGATCCGACCACGGTGAGCGCCGCCGATATCGCGAGTTTTACCGGTCCGGGCGGCTCCAATCTGCTGAATCAAATCACCGGCGTCGGCGTGGTGAACGGCGCCACGTTGCGGGTAACCTTCAATTCCCAGTACGCCGAAGGCGATTACAGCCTCACGGTCAGCCCGACGCTCACCGATATGGTGGGCAATCTCATGAACCAGAACGGCAACGGCGTGAACGGCGAGTCCGGCGACGGTTATACCGTCACGGTGCGGGTGAACTCCGTGGATTTGATCGCGCCGGTGGTAACCGCGTCGGAAAGCGCCAACTGGGGCCAGCAGATCACGGTAAACTGGGTTGGCCGCAACAACCTCTCCGCGCCGGCCACCGCCAACTGGTACGACTACGTCGTCCTCTCCAGCGATGCCGTGCTGGACGGGAGCGACACCTACATCGCCTACAGATACCCCGGAGTGCAGCCTTTGGCGGGCCATACCGATTACAATGCCGGCGTCTCCTTTAACCTGCCGCTTAATCAGACTCTGGTCGATGGTACCTATTACCTGTTCGTATATTCCGATTACGGCAATTCCCAGGGCGAAGCCAACAACAACAATAACGTCAGCGCCGCCGTTCCCATACACATAACCTACGGCAACCATCCCGATCTGGTGGTGCAAAACCTTGAGATTATCGCGACGCCCAAGATGGAATCCGGCGCCGGCGTGACGGTGAACTGGAGTACGGTAAACAACGGCGTCGGCGTTATGAACGGCTATTTCTACGACCGCCTGAACGTCTACAATGTCACCACCGGCCAGAATCTGGGCGACTGGGATTACTTGTACGACGGTCGGTCGGTGGCCAACAATATTGCCGTCGACGGCTCGATAGCGCGCTCCGCCACCATCAAACTGCCGGACGGCCCGTCCGCGGTAGGCGATCTCCGCTTCACCGTCACCACCGACATCTACGGGTATGTTTTCGAGCGGACCAAGGCGGGCGGCACCGGTGAAAACGACAACAGCGCCACCGTCACACTCGCCTCGACTCTGGCTTCCTATGCCGACCTCAAGGTAGAAAATCTGTCGGTCACTCCGAGCAACCCCGAAACAGGCCATGTCATCACGATTGCCTGGGACGACGCCAACCGGGGCACCAATGCCACCCAGTCCAATTTCTACGACCGGGTCCGGGTGGTCAACAGCTCTACCGGCGCTACCCTGCTGGATACCTGGCAGATCTACAGCGGCGCAGCCATCGGCGTCAACGGGAGCGCCGCCCGCTCCTACGATTTCCGTCTCCCCGACGGCCCGTCCGGCGTGGGTAATCTGCAGGTAACCATCACCACCGATGCGAACAGCAATGTTTACGAATACATGGCAGGCCAGACCCCTGCCGCCGAGGCCAACAACGACGCCTCGACCACGGTCACGTCAACCCTTGCGATGTATGCCGATCTCCAGGTGCGCGACCTGACCGTGACCACGGCCACGCCTCAATCAGGCCACCAGGTGACCCTCAACTGGAACGACATCAACAGCGGCAACCTGGCCAGCGGCGGCTACAATGATTTTGTCGGCGTCAAGAATCGCGCCACCGGCCAGTGGCTGGTCTACACCTCCTTTACGGTGGGTTCTGTTGATACGGGTGGAAGCGCGGCCCGTAGCTATTCCTTTACTCTGCCTGACGGTGACGCCGGTGTCGGCGCCTGGGATATCACCATCACCAACGACTGGAGCAGCCAGGTTTTTGAGTACAATGCCGGCGGCACGGCTGAGAACAACAACAGCGCCGAGACCACGGTCTCGTCACTCATCGCCGCCTACGCCGACCTGCGGGCGCAAAACTTGAAGGTCACTCCGGCCAGCGGCCTGCAATCCGGCGGCGTCCTGAATATTGCCTGGGATGACGCCAATACCGGCAATCTGGCGGCGGGCAATTCCTGGTATGACAGCGTCGTAGTGGTGAACACCACCACCGGCGCCACTCTGCTCAACACGACCGTCCATCACAACGCCGCCACCGAAGGGAGCGTGGCGGCCGGCGGCAGCCTGGCCCGTTCCTACGACTTCACCCTCCCCAATGGCGATGCCGGGGTAGGGGAGTTGGCGATCACGGTCACGACCGACGTCTACAATTACCAGTACGAACATAACGCCACCGGTACCGGCGAGAGCAACAACAGCGCCGGCACGACAACTGCCTCGACCATTGCCCTCTACGCCGACCTTCAGATACAGAACCTGAGCGTCGTCCCCGGCGCCCTACTGTCGGGCGAAACCTTGCATATCACCTGGAATGACGCCAACACCGGCGCCTTGGTGGCGGGGGCCAACTGGTACGACCACATCGTCGTACGCAATACGACAACCAATACGAACCTGCTCGACACCGTCGTCTATCACAACGCCGCAACTGAAGGGAGCGTGGCGGCCGGCGCCGGCATGGCCCGTTCCTACGACTTCACCCTCCCCAACGGCGACGCCGGGGCAGGGGAGCTGGCGATCACGGTCACGACCGACGTCTACAATTATCAGTATGAATACAACGTCGGCGGCACGGCTGAGAGCAACAACAGCGCTTCCGCCGCGGCCAACTCGACCATCGCGCCATATTCCGACCTGCGGGTACAAAACCTGAGTGTCGTTCCCGGCGCCCTGCTGTCGGGCGGGACCATGCATATCACCTGGGATGACGCCAACAACGGCACGCTGGCGGCGGGCTCTTCCTGGCACGACCTGGTGCGCGTCGTAAATACCACTACCGGCGTCACCCTGCTCAACACCACCGTCTACCACAACGCCGCCACCGAAGGGAGCGTCTCTGCCGGCGCCGGCCTTTCCCGCTCCTACGACTTCACCCTCCCCAACGGCGACGCCGGAGTGGGAGCTCTTCAGATAACCGTCGTTGCCGACTACTACAATCAGCAGTACGAGTACCTAGCCGACGGCACGGCGGAGAGCAACAACAGCGCCGGCGCCGCGGCCAGTTCAACTCTTTCCCCCTATCCGGATCTGACGATCCAGGACCTGGTCGTCACGCCGGCGGGACTTCATTCCGGTGATACGATGACTATCTCCTGGAATGTCGCCAACTCGGGTAGTGCCGCGGCAACCGGCTCGTTCTACGACTACGTGCGGGTGCGTAACACCGACACCGGTGAATGGCTCTATTCGGCTACCCCGTATCACGACGCCGGTACCGAGGGGGGGATCGCCGCCGGCGCTTCCTTGGCCCGGTCCGTCAGTTTTGTCCTCCCCAACGGCAGCCGGGGCGTGGGGCATCTTGAGGTGACGGTGAGCGCCGACTGGTATGGCCAGGTGTTCGAGCACAATGCCGCCGGTACCGCCGAGACCAACAACACCACCAGTACCGCGGTTGATTCCGTGATCGGCGCCTATGCCGACCTGCGGGCGCGCAATCTCAGCCTTACCTCCGCCGGTATCACATCAGGCGACAATGTCACCCTGAACTGGGAGCTGTTCAACAGCGGCGGCGCCGCCACCGCCTCGTCTTTCTACGACCGGGTGCTGGTGGTCAATCAGGACACCAACGAGACCTTGGTCAATTCGTGGGTCTACTATGACCAGAACTCCGGCGGAGCAGTGAATAGCGGCGAGAGCCGCTCACGTTCGTTCAATTTCAGCCTGCCGCAAGGGACACGCGGCGCCGGCAACCTGCTGATCACCGTAACCGCCGACATCGGCGCCTATGTATTCGAGTATAACAGCGAAGGGACCGGCGAGACCAACAACAGCGCCACCTTGGCCGCAAACTCCACACTGGCGCCGTATCCGAATCTCGCGGTGACCGACATCCAGGCCCCGGCCAACGCCTTTGCCGGACGCCCGGTCTCTGTCTCCTGGACGGTATCCAACCTGGGCGAACTGGCGGCAACCGGCGGCTGGTCCGAGCAGGTCTGGCTCTCCAATGACGCCGTCATCGGCGGCGATCAGTTGCTGGGCGCCTTCTGGTATCCCGGCAACAATCTGGCCGCCGGCGGTACGGTCACCCGCACCGAATCCGTCACGTTGCCCGCCTTTGCCGGCGGCGAATATCGCCTGGTGGTCCGGGCCGACGTCGGCAACGCCCTGTTCGAACTGAACAAGGCGGACAACGAGGCGATCGATGACACGTCGTTCAACCTCGGTTCGGCCCTGAATCTCACTCTGAACAGCTCGCAGGTGAACGAGCAGGCCGGTGTCAACGCCGCCACCGGTACCATCACACGCAGCGGCGCCACCACCACGCCCCTTACCGTAACCCTGTCCGGCGGCTCCCTGACTGATCTGGCGCTCCCCTCTTCAGTGGTGATTCCGGCCGGTCAGTCGAGCGTCAGTTTTGCCATCGGCGTCATCGACAATACCGTGGTCGACGGCAACCGCGCCGGCACGATCACCGCCTCCGCCGACGGCTTTGCCGACGGTACGGCCGGTCTGAGAATTATTGACAATGACGTGCCGATGTTGCGCATGAGCGCGACGCCGACCACCATCAGTGAAGGCTATGGCCCGCTCACCGTGACGCTGACCCGAAACGTCAACCCCTCGGAAGCCATGACGGTATCTCTCAGCAACTTCAACACCGCGCGACTCACCGCGCCCGCCACCGCGAGCTTCGCGGTCGGCGCAACCAGCGCAACCTTCCAGGTCACCCCGGTCAATGATACGGTAGCCCAGGGGGATAGTAACGTGGATATCAGCGCCACCGCGGACGGTTTCGTGACGGGTGGTCTGCAACTGGTGATTCAGGACAACGATATTCCCGGTCTTACTCTCAATCTGGCGAACAGTGTGCTTTCCGAAGGCGCGGGGGTGTCCGCCACCTACGGCACGGTGACCCGTAACATAGTGACCGATACGCCGCTGGCCGTGGCGCTCTTTGGCGACATCAACCGGGTACGCATCCCCAATTACGTGGTCATCCCGGCCAATGAGGCTTTCGTGCAGTTCAGTATCAACGTGCAGGACAACACCGTTGCCGACGGCGATCATCAGGTCAACATCTATGCCGACGTCGCGAATCCATTCAACTACCTCTCGATACCCGGCACCAGGGTCGTCAAGACGCTGCTCATTACCGACGATGATGGTCCTACGCTTACCATGAGCCTGGACAAAACCGTTGTCGCCGAAGCCGCCGGCGCCAACGCGGTGCTCGGTACGGTGACCCGCAATACCCCGGCAACGTCCGATCTCACCGTCTACCTCAGTTCGATGGATATCACAGAGGCCGTCGTGCCGAACAGCGTAGTGATTCCGGCCGGCCGGCAGTCCGCGACGTTCGCCATTGACGCGATCAGTGACGGCGTCCAGGACGACACCCAGAATGTTACGCTGGTGGCGGCCACCGGCGGGTTCAACAGCGGCAGCGCCGCCCTGCAGGTAACAGATCGCGAGCAGCCCGACCTGCAGGTCAGCTCCATTACGCTCCCCGCGAACATTACCACGGGTTCCAGCTTTGATCTGGCGTGGACCGTCAGTAATCTGGGGATGGGCCGCGCCGGCGGCGGTTGGGTGGACAACATCTATGTATCAACCGACAACATGTTGTCGGGCGATGACCAGTTACTGGGAAGCTATGCAGCCGCCTCGCCTCTTGAAGCCGGAGATTCCTATTCCCACAGTGTCAGTATTACCATGGGCAATCGAGTGAGTAAGCTCTGGTTCTTCGTCTTCACCGATCCCGGTTCTACCGTTACCGAGATCAACGACATCAACAATGTTCAGGTTGCAAGCGCGCAGGTGATCCCATCCTATCGCGCGGAAGTGTCGACGCCGATCGAACAGGCTCAGTCCGGTACCGTCATCCCGCTTTCCGGCCATGCCTATGACACTACGACCGGTGAACCCAAGTCCTTCGCCCCCGTGACGATCTACATCAACAAAGATGGCTCAATCCGGACCATCGACGTCCTCACCGACCTGAACGGCAACTTTACGGAGCAGTTTACGCCGTTGTACGGCGAAGCGGGACATTACACCATCAGCGCCGACCATCCGGGAGTCACCGACCGTACCGACCAGGATGCCTTTGACCTGCTGGGCATGCGCGCCACCAACGGCATCAACGTCAATCTGCTCCCCGGGGAGAGTAAGAGCGGCCAGATTACCCTGCAGAACCTGAGTTACGTGGCCCTGACAAATTTGACCGCGACCATTGCCAAAGTGCCGCCCGGCCTTACGGTGACCTTTGCGCCGCCGGCGCTGCTGCCCGGTTCCGGTACCGCCGTGCTGAACTATACTATTACCGCCGCGGCGAACGCCGTCGCTATGTCCGGTTACTCTTCGGTGGTGATCAACTGCGCGGAAGGCGTGGGCACAACCGCGAGCCTCTCCGCCAGCGTCACCCCGCTGCGTCCGCAACTGGTAGCCAATCCAGGCTATCTCACCGGCGGCATGCTGCGCGGCGCTACCAGCACCGCATCATTCGTGGTGAGTAATACCGGCGGCGCCAACTCCGGGGAGCTGAGCGTGCAACTTCCAAGCAACGTCTCCTGGCTCTCCTTGGTATCCAACGGGACCATGCCCAGCCTTGCTCCCGGCGAGAAGGCTACCGTTACCCTGCGCTTGAATCCTCCCGCCGATCTGGATCTTACCGTATACCAAGGCGCCATCAATGTGGTGGGCGCCAACAGTGTCTTCACCACGGTCAATTTTTCCTTCAGGGCCGTGTCGGAAGCGGTGGGGGACGCGACCATCACGGTTACCGATGAATACACTTATTTCGCCGAAGACAAACCGAACCTTGCCGGCGCCACCGTCCAGTTGCTCGACCCCTTCAACGGCGCCGTGGTCGCCAGCGCGGTCACCGACGCGACCGGCATCCTGCATTTTATCGGCATCGCCGAAGGTCCCTATACCATGCAGGTAAGCGCGCCGCAACACTCAACCGAGCGGATGACCGTGCATATTACTCCGGGGGGGAACGTGGAGGAGGAGGTCTTCCTCCACCGTCAGGCGGTGACCTACAACTGGACCGTCGTGCCCGTGGAAACCCAGGATCACTACCAGATCGTCCTGGAATCTACCTTTGAGACCGAAGTTCCCATGCCCGTGGTGACGGTGGACGAGCCCTTCATGATGCCCCTGGTCATTCCGGGCTATACGACGCAGTTCAATATCACGTTGCGCAACCGGGGCCTCATCGATGCGATCGATGTCCAGGTCAACGTGCCGCAAAACGATCCCGACTACCTCATCACGCCGTTGATCGACAAGATTCCGGTTCTGCCGGCGAAGAGCGAAGTGACCATCCCGGTGACCATCACGGTGCGCCCGGACAGCCCCATGCTCCTGCAGGGGGCTGCGACCCAAAGTGGCGACATCGTCGCCAGCGGCGATATCGGAGATTCCGCCAAGGTACTCAAATGCCTCGGCATCAACGCACTCTACACCTACGTCTGCAAGAACAACGTCTGGGTACCCGTGCCCATCAGTATCAAGCCGGTGATGGATGTCGCCAAATGTATCGAGAGCATCCTGGAGAAGGCCGGGAAATCGAAGACCGCCATCGCCTCCATGCTGGGGACCCCCTCCAAGGCAAACATTCTTTCCGCCGGTTGTGAAGTGGCGGGGATGGTCCTGAGCTGTATTCCGATGGATACCTGTCTTAAGTCCGCCATTACCACTGCCTGCAAGGCGATCACCGGCGCCATTGCCGGTTCCGCGATTCCCGGGGTCGGCACGGTAGGCGGCGCCATCGGCGGCGCCTTGGACAACTGGAAGGATATCCTTGCGTGCGCCTGCGAGGTGCTCAAGAAGATCGATTGGGGTACCCCTTCGGGGAGTGGCGGCGACGGCGGCGGTTGGTATTGGCCGGGTGGCGCCGGTGGTCCCGGTTCACCCTACACGGTTCCCGTATCCTACGATACGCCGAGCAGCGGCTGTAAGGAAGGCTCTACGTTGAGCACCGGAGACGTACCCCTTACGTCCCAGGCAAGCAGCGGGGTCTGCGCCGAGGTCCGGCTGCGCCTGGAGCAGGAAGCGGTCATCACCCGCACGGCCTTCCTTGGCACCCTGGAAATCAACAACGGCATCAACACCACCCTGAGCGACATCAGCGTAACCCTGGACATCCGCGACACCAACGGCAAAGACGCCAACAACATGTTTGTCTTGCGCGGTCCGACCCTGACGGGTGTGGTCGGAAATCCCGATGACACGTGGAGTTTGGGTCCAAACAGCGACGGCAGCATCCAGTACACGTTTGTCCCTACCAACGACGCCGCGCCCGACGCGCCGGTCATCTACTCCATGGGGGGGATCCTCCACTATGTGGAAGACGGCAAAGTAATCGAGGTGCCGCTCCTGCCGGCCAAGATTACCGTGTATCCGGAAGCAAAGCTGAACCTGGATTATTTCTGGCAGCGCGACGTCTACGCCGACGATCCGTTCACCGACATCATCGAACCGTCCGAGCCGTTCGCCCTGGGGCTCCAGGTAGTCAACATCGGCAAGGGGGGAGCGGGGAACCTTACCATTACCTCGGCTCAGCCGGAGATCGTTGAGAACGAGAAGGGGCTGCTGATCGACTTCAAGATCATCGGTTCGCAGGTCGGCGCCAATCCCGGCACCGGCTCGTTGACCGTGGACCTGGGCAACATCGCCCCCGGCCAGACCACGACCGCCCAGTGGAACATGATTTCCAGTCTGCAGGGCAAGTTCAAGGACTTTTCCGCGACCTTCCAGCACCTGGACGACAACGGCGACCTGCGCACCTCGCTGATCAATCAGGTCAACATCCACGAACTGATCCGCGCCGTACAGGTGACCACGCCGCAAGATGACAGTATCCCCGATTACTTGGTCAATGATGTGCCGGATGAGAACAATCTTCCCGATGTGCTGTACCTGAGCACCGGCGGCCAGGCGGCGGTAACCCTGGCAACCAACGCGGCGTTCGGCGGTGGCGGCCTTACCCGGACTCTGACCGCCGCTATGGAGTCCGGCTGGTCGTATATCCAGGTGGCCGACGCGCTGCCCGGCTATGAATTGACCAAGGTGGTGCGTTCCGACGGCAAGGTCATCCCTCTCGACGGCATGGCCTGGCGCACCAACCGCACCTTCCATGCGGGTCAACCCGGCGCTACCTATGAGAATCTGCTTCACGTGCTGGACTACAACAGCACCGGTAGTTACACGCTGACCTATGCCATCGTCGACCATGTTGCGCCGACCCTGGATGCCGTGGGGGGCATCGCGGACGGTCTGCAAACGGCGCCGGTGGCTGCCGTGGAGCTGACCTTCTCCGAAATAATCGACGACACGACCCTCGGCGCCGCCGACGTACAGTTGACATGTAACGGCGCCGTCGTCACCGTGCCGGAGCTCACCGTTACTTATATTGGCGGCGCGTCATGGCGTATCTCCGGCTTGACCGGAGTCACCGCCGCTGACGGTAATTACCGGCTGACGGTTGACGCCCACGGCATTACCGACCTGGCCGGCAACGCCGGTACCAATACGGTATCGGTCGACTGGAGCATGGGGGCCTCCGCCCCGGTTATTATGAATGTTCAGGCGGTAACCCCCTCACTGCGCAACACCGCCGTTGACGCCCTGGAACTGACGTTCTCACGGGAGATGGACCCGACCAGCATCGACTGGTCGGATCTGGCGCTTACCCGCGACGGCGCCCCTGTCACCCTGGACGCCGGTGTCACGGTGGCGCGGGTCGATGCGGTCACCTTCCGTATTGTCGGTCTGTCCGGCTTCACCGCCGACGAAGGGGTGTATGCCTTGACCGTTCTGGCCGGTTCTACCCAGGACACCAACGGCGTGGCCGGTGTCGGTCAGGTGACGCGGTCGTGGACCATGGACACCACGGCGCCGACCCTCGCCGGGATCGAGCGGTTGACCACCAATCCGCGCAACACGGTGGTCATGGGGCTGGATGTTAACTTCAGCGAGGCCATAGACGGCGCCACGTTCGACTGGCATGACCTTACTCTGACCCGCAATGGCGAGGAAACCAATCTCATTACCAGTGAAGTGACGGTGGAGCAGGTTGACGCCACCACGTGGAAGATCAAGGGGTTCAACTGGAAAGTAGGTCTGGATGGCCGGTATGTTCTGACGGTCAACGGCGACGGCGTCGTGGATCTGGCCGGCAACGCCGGCACAGGTTTGGTGTCGGAAACCTGGGTCATGGATATTGTCGATCCGCTTGCCGCGACCAATCTGGTAATCAGCCCGGATAACGGCATCTCCAACACCGACGGGAGGACCAACACCGTTGATCTTACCCTCACCGGTAACTTGCCGGAGAGCGGTCTCGCCGTCCGTCTCACCGATACCACCAGCAACAAGGAACTGGGTTACGCCACCGTTACCGGCTCCAGCTTCAGCTCCTCCTTTACCCTGAGCGGTCCCGGAGCCCATACCATCCGGGTGCGGGTCGTCGATGACGCCGGCAATCTGGCGCCCGACAGCTTCGTGAATGTCTTTGTGGACACGACGGCGCCGGGGATCGCCTCCATCGCCGGTATTACCCCGAACCCGCGCACCACCCCCCTCGATACGGTGGATGTCACCCTGGACGAGGCGATTGATCCGGCGAGTTTTTCGTATGAAGATTTGAGTTTTACCTGCCATGGTCTCAGTGTCGCTCTGGATGCCGGCGTTACGGTCACCAACCTGTCCGGCAACACCTACCGCATTGCCGGGCTCGCCCCCTTCGCCACCGGCACTGACTGTGTCTGCGAACTGACCGTATCGGCCGCCGGGCTTACCGACCTGGCGGGCAACGCCGGAGTAGGCTCGAAAGCGGTCTCCTGGACGCTCATGAGTGTGCTCCCCACCGGTATCCGCGGTTTTGTCTACGAAGACCTTGACGGTAACGGCGCCTACAATACTTCGAGCGGTAACCCGGAAAACGCCATTGCCGCCGCCACCGTGTTTTTAGATGCCAACGGCAACGGTGTCCTGGATGCCGGTGAAGTATCTACCGTCACCGACGCCGACGGCAAGTACGCCTTCGATAATCTGGCGGTGGGGAGTTACCGGGTGGCGCGGGTCCCGCCGAGCGGTTGGACTCTCACGGCTCCGAACAGTGGCGTCTATACGGTTAATCTGACGGATGGCAAGACTGTCACCGGCGTCGATTTCGGCAATTTTCACGCCGGCGACATCAACGGCGTCAAGTTCAACGATCTGGACGCGGATGGTACGCAGGATGCCGGAGAAGCAGCTCTCGCCGGTTGGACCATCTTCCTCGACCGTAATGCCAACAGCGTTCTCGATTCCGGCGAAAGCAGCGTGGTGACCGGCGAGGACGGCGCCTTCAGCTTCACCGCCATAGGACCCGGCGTCGTGCAAATCGGCGAAGTAGCGCGGGATGGCTGGCTGCGCACGACACCGGCTGTTCCCTACCAGATCAAGAGCGGCTTCGCTCTTACCGCGACCATCGGCAATGTCCGGACCGGCATCTTGAGCGGCGCCAAATTCAATGATCTGAACGCCAATGGGGTACGTGATCCGGGAGAGTCCGGCATCGCGGGGTGGACCATCTTCCTGGACAACAACGCCAACAATGTCCTGGATCCTGGGGAGATATCCACCTTGACCGACGGTAGCGGCGCCTACAGCTTTACGGGGCTGTTGCCCGGCCAATACACGGTCGCCGAGGAGCAGTGCGAAGGGTGGATCCAGACCTCGCCTCTGGCCGGCGTCGTCGGGGTCGGCGTCACGACTGTCGGTTCCACCATAGAAATGGAGAGTCTGAGTTGCGGCTGCGGCATCCCCTGGACCACGCCGACTACTCCCAACCTCATCAACTACGGCGTCGAGGCAATCAACACTGCCCTGGATACGGTCGGGATTACCGATCTGCGCGCCCAGTCCCGCTATGTCGACCTCGACGGACGTGGCGTTACCACGGTGATCATTGACACCGGGATCGACGTGAACCACAACTTTTTCGGCCCCGACCTCAACGGCGACGGTATTGACGACCGCATCATCTATCAGTACGACTTTGCCAATGGGGACAGCGACGCCAGTGATGTCAACGGCCATGGCTCTCACATCGCCAGCCTGATCGGCGCTCAGGATTCTCTGTACCCCGGCGTTGCGCCGGGCGCCGACATCATCGCCCTCAAGGTGTTTGAAGACTCCGGACGCGGCTACTTCGGCTATCTGGAGCAGGCTTTGCAGTGGGTGCTGGCCAACCACGACGCCTACCACGTCGGAGTGGTCAATCTCTCTCTCGGTGACGGCGGCAACTGGACCGACGAGTTTTCACGTTACGGGATCGGCGACGAACTGGCGGCGTTGGCCCAAACCGACGTGATCGTCATCGCCGCCGCGGGGAACAGTTACTACCAGTTCGGCCGAATGGGGGTTGCCTACCCGGCCTCCGACCCGGCGGCCATCGCGGTGGGCGCTACCTGGGCCGCCGATTTTGGCGGACCGTGGACCGTTTCCACCGGCGCCACCAACTACTCCACCGGCGCTGACGAGATCGCCGCCTTCTCTCAGCGCGACGCGAATCTGCTCGATACCTTCGCGCCGGGCGCCCGCTTCAACGGCGCCAACGCCACCGGCGGCATCACCACCATGCAGGGGACCAGCCAGGCGGCGGCCTTTACCTCCGGGGCCGCGGCCCTGGCTCAGCAGATCGCCCATGCAACCCTGGGACGCGGCCTCACGACCGGGGAGTTTGCCGCGCTGTTGCGGGAGACCGGCGATCTGATTCTGGATGGTGACAATGAGATCGATAACGTGCCCAATACCGGTCTGCGGTACCCGCGGCTCAATTTTGAGCAGTTGGCGGCGCGCATCGCAACCCTTGACACCACGCCGACCGGCGGCTCCGGCGGCGGCTCCGGCTCCGGCAGCGCCAACCTGCACCTGCAGGGGGCTGCCGGCGTTCATACGGTCAGCCTGGCCGGCGGCGCTACCGTGAGCAACCTGGATTTCGGCAATCACCAGGGGGCGCTCCCGGACACCACCCGGCCCACGGCGCTCCTGACCACGGTCCAGGGTGGCGAGGCATCGGTACCGGTCAACCGGTTCAGCGTCACCTTCTCCGAAGCCATGAACCTTCATGCCATGATTGATAACGGTTCGATCACCTCGGCGGTGGCGGTGGCGCGCCTTGACGCCGGAGGAACTCGCGTCGTCGCCAACATACCGCTGACCGCCGCGCAGTTCTCCTATGACCAGGGAACAGCCACGCTCTCCTGGATGCTGAATGGTACGTCCGGCGGGAACGAGGCGCTGCCGTCCGGTCGGTACGAGATTCAGCTTGACCAAACCAAATTCACCGATCTCGCGGGTAACCCGCTGCTGGCAACCGGGAACGGGGTTGCCTGGTTGGGGCTGCCGGCCTTTGACGCGGCAACGACCGTTCAGAGTCAAGGCTCGGACCTCCAGGTAACGGCTTACTCGGTCCCGGCGCTGGCCGACTGGAATGCCGACGGGGTAGCCGACCTCATCACCGGCGAACAGCTCGGGGGCGCCCAAGGGAAGGTTCGCGTCTATCTCAATACCGGCACGGCGAGTAATCCCCTGTACACCGGCTACTTCTACGCGCAATCAGGGGGGAGTGACCTGACCGTTCCGGCCACCGGTTGTCTGGGCGCATTTCCGCGACTGTTCGACTGGGACGATGATGGACAACAGGATCTGCTCATCGGCCTGGCCGATGGCACGGTCATGCTCTTTATGAACACCGGCTCCGCCGCTGATCCGCTGTTTGACGCGGGAACGTTGGTCCAGGTCGGACCGTCGGGCGGCAAGGCAACCCTAGATGTCGGCGCCCGGGCAACAGTGGATCCGGTCGATTGGAATGACGATGGTCTTACCGACCTGGTGACCGGCGCTCTTGACGGCAAGGTCAGGGTGTACCTCAATGAGGGGAGCGCCGGGGCGCCTGATTTTGGCGCCGCCATTACCGTCCAAGAGGGCGCGGTCGATCTGGCGGTGTCAAGCGGCCGCTCCAGTGTCAGTGTCTTTGACCTGAATCATGACGGGCTCAAGGATCTGGTGTTGGGTAATACGGAGGGGCAATTGACCTTCTATCAAAACGTAGGAACCGATGCGTCTCCTGTATTCACCAATCACGCCTTGCTCTCGGCCGGCGGCGCGACCATGGATTTGGCCGGTACCCCGCGCTCCCGTCAGTTTGTGGGGGATTACAACCATGACGGCGTTGCCGACATCCTTGTAGGATCGTTCGACGGTCTGGTGCGACTCTATCTGGGGCATCCCGATTCCGCCGAGAACTACGCGACGACCTTTACCGCGGCAAATTCCGCTCCGGTGGCCACGCATGACGCCTATACCACCGCCGAAGACACGCTCCTGTCCATCCCGGTCAGCGGAGTCCTCGCCAATGATAGCGACGCCGACGGCGATCCGCTCACCGCCGGCCTGGTAGCCGGCCCGGCCCACGGCAGCCTGACCCTCAACCCTGACGGCAGCTTCAGCTACACGCCCACCGCCGACTACAACGGCGGCGACAGTTTTACTTATAAGGCCAACGACGGCACGGTCGACGGCAACACCGCCACGGTCACCATCACGATCACGCCGGTCAACGATGCGCCGGAGTTCGCCGCCATCGGCGACAAACAGGTCAATGAAGGCGCAACCCTGGCCTTCGCCATTACCGCCACCGACATCGACCTCCCCGCTCAGACACTGACCTACTCCCTGGTCACTCCTCCCGCCGGCGCGACCCTCACGCCCGACGGCCACTTCAGCTATGCCGCCGGCGTCGGTCCGGCCACGGTTCCGGTCCAGGTCCGCGTCAGCGACGGCGTGACGACAACTTCAAGCAGCTTTTTCATCACCATTGACGAAGTAGCGCCGACCGCCGGGATCTCCGGCGCGGCCACGGGGCTGACCGAAACTCCGTACACCCTCACCCTGTCGGCCACGGATCCGGCCGACACGATCAGCCAGTGGCTCATCGACTGGAAAGACGGTACCATCGACACCATCACCGGCAATCCGACCAGCGCGGCTCATACGTACAATATTGCCGGGGCCTATGCCATCTCCGCCGTGGCCACGGATTCCAGCGGCAGCGCCGGCGCCGTTGCCGGGCATAACGTCGCCATGGCGCCGATGCCGCTGCGCGTGACCGGCGTGACGCCGACCACGACCGGCGTCACGCTTACCTTCAATCACCCCCTGGATGCGACGACCCTGAACCTCTACGACACCCAGGCCGGGGGGATGGGGGCCGCCGACCTGACGCTGACCAACAGCGCCGGCGGCGTGGTCAAAGGCTCCCTGGTCGTTGACGCCGCGGCCGGGACCGTCACGTTTATCAAGAGCGGCGGCGTTCTGGCCCCGGACAGCTACACCCTGACCCTCCGGGGGACGGCGAGCGGCTTCAAGGACGCCGCCGGCAACCTCCTGGACGGCAACAGCGACGGCGCGGCCGGCGACAACTACACCACCACTTTCGACGTCACCGGCACCTCGCGCACCCTGAGCATACCCGACTTTGCCCGGGGCCCCGGGCAGAACGTCAACCTTCCGGCCACCGGCAGGCCGCTGACGCTGGCCGACCGGAATATCCCGATCCGCCTGAGCGACGGCAGCGGCGTCAACCAGGTCGCCTTCACCCTCCG
>Ga0194037_1000458_pt1 | contig 31573 bp, 28 predicted proteins | sample JunL306m_MetaG_FD_148653 | JGI IMG/M metagenome (GOLD analysis project Ga0194037, IMG submission 148653) | Anoxic zone freshwater microbial communities from boreal shield lake in IISD Experimental Lakes Area, Ontario, Canada - Jun2016-L304-6m | ecosystem: Environmental > Aquatic > Freshwater >...
TCATATTACCGATGGTCCAGGCAGCAAATCCTCGCCTGCTCATGAATGAACCGCCACCGCCTTTTCCGGATGATAACACCAGGAATAAAATAATAATAAAAATAATGACCACGATCCTATACCCCGAAGCACCCTTTTTATGGTAATTGGCAGGAGCCGTATATTCTCCCTTGCTGGCCGCCATGATCGCATCGGTGCCCTCGTCAATACCGCGGTAAAAATCTTGACCTTTAAAATTAGGAACGATACGGGTTTCAATGATCTCTTTACAGGTTATATCGGGTAAAGCACCTTCTAATCCATAGCCCGGAGAAATATTCAATTTATGATCATCCTTAGAGATCAGCAAAACCACACCATTATTATTCTTTTTTTGTCCAACACCCCAGCTTCTTCCCAATTCAGTGGCCGCATCTGAAACATCCATACCATCTAAGCTTGGTACGATCACCACGGTGATCTGTGTGGAAGTGGAATCATCAAACTTAAGCAGTTTGTCTTCCAGGGTTTGCCGTTGCAGGTCGGTAAGCGTGCCGGTAAAATCATTGACCAGCCTTGCAGGACTGGGTGCTGTCTCAATGGTCTTCTTCATAGAAAAATCCTGAGCAAACGTATTCATTGACATGAATGCGAGAACCACCAACAGCAATATATTCTTGATATTTTTCATTACACGATTCAGATGATTAATCCCCGAATACAATTTCATCGGGCAGTTCATTCTTATCCTCATTGGGCTGGTATGGGAATTTTTCGGTCAATACATCACCTACCTGGCGAATGCATTGCTCTATCCCTTTGCTAATATTTTCTTTGGTGAATTGCGATAACATTTTCTTCACGGCCGCATTCCAGAACTCGGCACCTACTGCCTGATAAATGCCTTCATCAGCAAATAAGGCCAGTTCTTTATCCTTCATCGCGATGTACAAGAGAACAGCATTACGATGTTCTGTCTCTTGCATTTTCAATTTAAAAAATATTTCGGAAGCTCGATCAATGGGATCCATGAATGGGTTTTTAGATTCCACATAGACCCTGATCTCGCCACTGGTTCTTTTCTCCGATGATTGAATGGCTGCCACTATTTCAGCCTGATCAAGATCATTGAAATAGCGTTTCTTTTTTGTAAAGGGAAAAATGCGCATCAGAATTTTATTTCGGTTGAACGATCAGTACCGGTATCCGCCTGAAATCCTTCCATGGTATGAAAACCCATCAGTCCGGCCACCATACTTACCGGAAACCCTCTTACAGATTTATTGTAAGCAGCGATCGCGGCGTTAAAATCTTTTCTTGCAAATTTTATTCTTTGTTCGGTTCCTTCCAGTTGTGTTTGCAAACCGGCAAAGGCAGCAGCGCCTTTCAGTGCTGGATATTTTTCGATGGTAATGACCAGGTTGTTTGCGGCTGATGCCAGATCATCCTGTGCGGATCTTTGTTGGTTATACTGATCGGCATTCACCTGATCGGTACTGATATTCACAGAAGCCGCCTTGGCCCTTGCTTCAGCAATAAGCCGAAGCGTGGTTTGTTCAAAATCGGCCTGACCTTTAACCACATTCACCAGATTCGGAATGAGGCTCAGCCTGCGTTGATAGGCATTCTGAACCTCATTCCACTGGAGTTTTACCTGTTCTTGTTTTTTCACCAGACTGTTATAAGTAGCGATGAGGAAGATCCCCATGATCACTACCAAACCGCCGATGATATAACCGGTATATTTTTTATTCATTATGGAATCAATGATGTTGAATTATTTTTTCTTATTCATGTCATCAAAATTCACGTCTACTTTCTTTTCTGCGCCTTCATCGGCCTTGAATCCTTCTTTGGCTTTAAATCCGAACATGCCGCCCAGGATATTCATTGGGAAAGAACGCACTTTGGTATTGTACACATTGATGGCTTCATTGAAATCTTTTCTGGAATTCTTGATCTTATTCTCGATCGATTCCAGTTGACCCTGTAATTGGGTGAAATTCTGTGTGGCTTTCAGGTCGGGATAATTTTCTACCACGGCCAGCAACCTGCTCAATGCACCGCTCATCTGACTTTGAGCTGCCTGAAATTTAGCAATATTATCAGGAGTGAGTTCATCGGCTTTGATATTCACCGAAGTGGCTTTAGCCCTTGCTTCTACCAGTTGAACCAATGTATTCTGTTCAAAATTGGCGGCTCCTTTCACGGTGTTCACCAGATTACCCACCAGATCGGAACGATTTTGATATTCGGTTTGCACATTATTCCATGCCTTCTTTACATTTTCATCTTGTTTTACCAAACCATTATAACCATTGCATCCCCAAAATAACAGGATGACTACAATGCCTAAAATGACTAAGGTTCCAGTACTTTTCATAATTGTAATTTTTAAATTGTTATGATATTAAATTTCGCGTTAAGATCAGTCCTTAAAAATAATATAGTTTTCTTATAACAACGGATAATTATATCCCCAATCTTGGAGCTCCGCATATATTAATTAACCTTTTATGGCTGCAATGCCCGGCAAGGTTTTCCCTTCAAAATACTCGAGCATGGCGCCGCCGCCGGTACTTACATAACTCACTTTATCGGCCAGTTTGAACTGGTTCACGGCTGCTACGCTATCGCCGCCGCCCACAAGGCTGAATGCGCCTTGAGCCGTAGATGCTGCCACTGCTTCGGCAATGGCCTTGGTACCCTGCTGAAATTTTTCCATTTCAAAAACACCCATTGGACCATTCCAAAGTATGGTCTTGCTTTTCATGACCACTTCGCTGAAAATACCGATCGCTTTCGGCCCAATATCCAGTCCCATCCAACCAGAAGGGATGGCATCACTTTGTGCCACTTGTGTATTGGCATCCGCCGCAAACTTATCGGCCAACACAGAATCTTCGGGCAAATGAATGCTTACATTTTTTTGTTTGGCCAGTGCCAAAATATCCAGTGCCGTTTGCAAACGATCATCTTCACAAAGTGAGTTTCCGATATTACCACCCCTTGCTTTCAAAAATGTATAAGCCATGCCACCACCGATGATGATATCGGTTGCTCTTTCCAGTAAATTTTCGATGATGAGGATCTTATCCGAAACTTTTGCTCCGCCAATGATGGCAGTAAAAGGTTTTTCGGCCTGGTGTAATACTTTTTCGGCGCTCAGCACTTCTGATTCCATCAACAATCCGAACATTCTTTTATCGGCAGGAAAGTATTGTGCAATCACTGCTGTAGAGGCATGTGCCCGATGCGCAGTACCGAAAGCATCATTCACATAAACATCACCGAGCTTACTCAGTTTTTCAGCAAAGGCTGCATCACCTTTTTCTTCTTCTTTATAAAACCGCAAATTTTCAAGCAACAATACTTCACCCGGCCTGAGCATGGAAGCCGTGAGACCGGCCTTACTGCCAATACAGTCTTCGGCAAAGAATACATGGGTAGATGATCCCAGCAATTCGTATAAATGAGGCACCAAGTGTTTGAGTGAATATTTATCTGTAGGACCGTCTTTTGGCCTGCCGAGATGACTCATTAAAATAACACTGCCGCCATCGGCCAATACTTTTTTAATGGTGGGAATGGTGGCGGTCATACGGGTATCGTCGGTGATATTGAACTGATCATCGAGGGGCACGTTAAAGTCTACCCGTATCAGGGCTTTCTGTCCTTTAAAATTGTAATTGCTGAATGCTGACATATACTTTGTTTATGATTTACAGGTTACTCTATTAAACTCTATAGGCCTTATTACAACTCACTTTCGAGAACTCTTCGACATCCCGATAGCTATCGGGACAGAGTGACAGCTCATTATTATGTGATTTCACTCTAATGTCACTCTGAGCTTGTCGAAGAGTTGACGACGAATTGTCAAAATATAAACAGAGAGCGGTATAAAAATAAATTTTAAAAGCAACACATTTTATGAATAATGTGAAGAGGCGCCGAGTCGCTGAGAATTTTTCCTCTGCGTCTCAGCGCCTCCGAGATTATGTTCGTTGTATTAAATTTATTTGATCAGTCCTGCAAAATAATGAACCGTACGCACCAACTGTGATACATAGCTCATTTCATTATCGTACCAGCTCACGGTTTTCACCAGTTGCTTATCACCCACGGTTTGCACCTTGGTTTGGGTAGCATCAAACAATGAACCATAAGTGATACCGATCACATCGCTGCTCACGATCTCATCTTCATTGTAACCAAAACTTTCGTTGCTGGCGGCTTTCATCGCTGCATTCACTTCATCAACAGTAACTGTTTTAGTCAGCAAAGAATATAATTCAGTAACCGATCCGGTGATCACGGGAACACGTTGTGCGCCGCCGTCAAGTTTACCTTTCAGTTCTGGCAAAACCAGTCCGATCGCTTTTGCAGCTCCTGTTGAATTAGGAACGATATTGGCAGCAGCAGCCCGGGCCCTTCTGAGGTCACCTTTTGGATGTGGTGCATCCAATGTATTTTGATCATTGGTATACGCATGAATGGTGCTCATTATACCTGAAACGATACCAAAACTATCATTCAGTGTTTTTGCCATTGGAGCCAAACAGTTGGTGGTGCAGCTTGCACAGCTGATGATGGTTTCGCTGCCATCAAGAATAGCATGATTCACGTTGAACACCACTGTTTTCAGGTCGCCGGTTGCCGGTGCTGAAATAACCACTCTTTTTGCGCCTGCGGTGATATGGGCTTCCGCTTTTGCTTTATCGGTAAAGAAACCGGTACTTTCTATTACTACATCCACATCATGTTGTCCCCATGGAATTTGAGCGGGATCTTTTTGTGCATATACTTTCACTTCGTGTCCGTTCACTACGATCGAATTTTCGGTAGAAGTAACGGTTTGGCCGAAACGTCCCTGGGCACTATCGTATTTTAAAAGATGGGCCAGCACGGCAGGACTGGTAAGGTCGTTAATGGCTACCACATCGATGCCTTGCATGTTATAAATCTGGCGAAACACCAGGCGGCCGATACGACCGAACCCGTTAATTGCAACTTTTACTGTACTCATATCTGTGATTTGAATTTAAAATTGAGTGGCAAAATTACGCGATATGAGAGATATTTGGTTCGTTTATTTTTGTTTGAACGCTGATTGTGTATAAGTGGGGCCAGACTGCACCTGACGACGACTATCCATGAAAAACAGTTGTTGTTTTGTAGGGAATAGGACCTCATTTCTTAAATTATTTGGCTAAAAAACCTCCACACGTTATCTTTGCCGTCCTTTACGAGGAAATGCCGCGTTGGTCAAGGGGTTAAGACGCCTCCCTTTCACGGAGGAATCACGGGTTCGAATCCCGTACGTGGTACCAGAAACCTTTCAGAAATGAAAGGTTTTTTTATGTTAATTATCATACCTGATTCAAACTTTGCCAAAGCTTTGAACTTTGGCAAAGTTCTACATTAATAGAATGGGGCTTTTTTATTTACCGTTTTTCGTAGTTTGCAAAAAATTACAATTACATCATGGCTATTAACTGGACCGGAGTGTTTCCCGCACTCACCACAAAATTCACCGCAAACGATCAGCTTGATCTTCCTTTATTTGAAAAAAATCTGAATGCCCAAATGGCTGCCGGTGTAAATGGCATCATCCTGGGTGGCACACTGGGAGAAGCAAGCGTGCTGACCACCGCCGAAAAAGAAACCCTGGTAAAATTCACGGTTTCGAAATGCGCCGATAAAATTCCTGTGGTATTAAATATTGCAGAAGGCGCCACGCGCGATGCCCTGCAACAGGCCAGCTATGCACAATCATGGGGCGCAAAAGGACTGATGATGCTTCCGCCCATGCGATACAAAAGCGATCATCGCGAAACCGTTACCTATTTTAAAGCCGTGGCAAATGCTACCGAATTGCCCATCATGATATACAATAATCCGGTGGACTATAAAATTGAAGTTACCCTCGATATGTTTGCAGAACTGGCTGCATGCCCAAATATTCAGTCTGTAAAAGAATCAACCCGTGATGTTACCAATGTAACGAGAATGATCAATCGCTTTGGCAACCGGTTCAAGATCCTCTGCGGTGTAGATACCCTGGCCATGGAAGAATTATGTCTGGGGGCAGATGGCTGGGTGGCAGGATTGGTTTGTGCCTTCCCCGCTGAGACCGTGGCAATCTTCAACCTGGTAAAGGCCGGAAAGATTGCTGAGGCAGCAAGCATTTATCGCTGGTTCATGCCCTTACTCGAACTCGATATTCATCCCAAACTGGTTCAATACATTAAACTGGCCGAAACACAAGCTGGTATCGGTTCCGAATATGTACGTGCACCACGTCTTACCTTGGAAGGAAAAGAAAGGGAAGAAATTTTGAAAATAATTAATGAAGGAATTGCAAGCCGTCCAAAACTTTAGCATGCTTTGTTGACCCGCCTTCGACATCCCGATAGCTATCGGGACAGGCTGACAGCTTTTTGTCATGTTGAGCTTGTCGAAACATTGACAAAATGCGGCTACAATGAAACACCAAAAAATTAACGGTAAAAAATTAAATATTTTATAACCAATACTACCATGTTCAACGATAGCAGTCCGGCCGAAATAGAAACCATCATGCAAAATGCATGGAATGCTTTTCATATTTACCGCAAATTATCCCTGCAACAGCGGGCCAATTTCATGAGGGCCATTGCTACAGCACTTGAAAGCTGTGGTGATGAACTGATCCACACCGCCATGCAGGAAACCAACCTGCCAGAAGCCCGGCTACGTGGAGAAAGAGGCCGAACCATCTTTCAACTGAACAGTTATGCTGCCGCCTGCGAAAAAGGCGATTGGCTGGAAGCCAGGATCGATACAGCCATTCCAGAAAAAGTTCCACCCAAACCGGATATCCGGAAAATGTTGGTTCCTCTTGGACCAGTGCTGGTATTCGGCGCCAGCAATTTTCCATTCGCCTACTCTACCGCCGGTGGTGATACCGCCTGCGCTTTTGCCGCAGGATGCCCCGTGATCGTTAAGGCGCATCCGGCACATCCAAAAACTTCTACCATCGTTGCCCAAGCGATACTAACGGCTGCGGATAGTTGCAATATGCCTACAGGTATTTTTGCGCATGTGTATGGCGCAGGATTTGAAGTGGGTAAGGCCCTGGTAACTCACCCGTATACAAAGGCCGTGGGATTCACGGGCTCATTTACCGGGGGCAAACAATTATTCGATTGGGGAAACCAACGCAAAGAACCTATTCCGGTTTTTGCCGAGATGGGAAGCATCAATCCTGTTTTTTTATTGCCCGAAAAACTGAACAGCTCATTCGCTGAAATAGCCCAGCAATATGCCGCCTCTATCACATTGGGGGCAGGACAGTTTTGCACCAACCCCGGACTGATCATTGGTATTGAAGGCGAGGGACTTCAAAATTTTATTCACGACCTGGGCAAGTCGATTCAGAAAATTGCACCGGCACCCATGTTGCATACAGGCATCGTGAATGCATACAAAATAAATAAAGGCAATGCCTTATTGCAAGAAGATGTGCACCTGGTGGCAGAATCTGAAACCATGGTAAAGGATAATGAGGGATTGCCCACCGTGGCCACAGCCAGCGCAGAGGCGTTTTTAAACAACCCGGTATTACACCAGGAAGTATTTGGTCCTTACTCGTTGGTGATCCGCTGCAAAGACATGCATGAAATGATTGAAGTGGCCAGGCATCTTGAAGGACAGTTAACAGCAACATTAATGGCAACTAGTTCCGAACTACAGCAACAGGTTGAATTGGTTGAAGTGGTAAAAAATATTTGTGGACGTTTTATTTTAAACAGCGTACCAACAGGAGTAGAAGTTTGCTTAAGCATGCATCATGGCGGACCATTCCCGGCTTCCACCGATTCAAGATATAGTTCAGTAGGCGCAGATGGCATTAAACGATTTGCCAGGCCGATGGCCTTTCAAAACTGGAGCAATGAACTGCTTCCCGATGAATTGAAAAATGAAAATCAATTGGGCATCTGGAGAACGATAAATGATGAACTGAGCAAGGCAGCGATCTGATCGGCTACATGACTACTTTTTTTTGATCTTCTCTTTTTTGCTGATGGGCCAGCCATGCAGTAATTAAAACAGATCCTATAAAATAAGCGCCCAGCACATAAACAATGGGAGAAAAATAGTTAGCCGCGCCGAACCAGTTCTTCTGACTGATCAAAAAATAAATCCCCAGTCCGCTCCGCACACACTCGCAATATAATGCAGAGGCATTCCTGTCCATCAGGTCGGTAAGCGAATACACGCTCAAAAAAATAAACACGGCATACCAGATGATATAGGTTTTATCCAGTCCATTGAAGAGGCTGATATTTCCAAACATATACGAGGTGAACAATAGAATGGCTAAGAGTTGAACCCAGCACCACAGCTGCAAGGCAGAAGACCCTGTAGTTTCATATTTTTTGAAATGGTACACATCTTCAATTTTATACAGCGGGTATCGTGCGGCCACATCGGCGGGGCGATAACCCGTTGGCTTGAACCAAAGCGTAAATTTATCGGCAATATTATTTGTACGCCAGGCATCCTGGATCAGCAGCCATACATGTTGAAAATTGATCTTGATCGGATTCCATGTGCTTACCGGCCTTGTAATACCGTACACGGGAGGTACATCAGCTAATTCTGGTTGAAAGGTACCGAACCATTTGTCCCAGAAAATAAAGATCTGCCCATAATTCTTATCAATATAGATCGGATTGATGGCATGATGAACACGGTGATGGGAAGGAGTTACGATGATCTTTTCCAGAAATCCCATTTTATTGATATGCCTTGTATGGTACCAGAACTGTGCAAACAAATGCAGCGGTGCCACAATGCCGATCACTTCTGCCGGAACACCAAACAGTGCAGCCGGCAATAAAAAAATGGCGAAAATATGTACCACCGAAGAAATGCTTTGCCTGAGAGCACATGCCAAATTATATTCCTCACTGCTGTGATGGATGATATGTCCGTTCCAGAAAAAATTGGCAACATGCTGCAGCCGGTGCACGCAGTATCCTGCAAAATCAAGTGCAAAAAAAGCGATCACATAAACGAGCAGCGAATTGGAAATATGCATCAGCGCCAGGTGCTTCAACAAGAACGGATAAGAAAGTACCACCAGGTATAAGCCTACCACATCTTTGGTAACATTGGTTACCCCACTGCTTAAACTGCTGATCATGTCCATATTGGGAAGGGTATCATTTCCCTTCCGGCTGCCATACCATTTTTCGAAAAGCACCAGGATCAAAAAAACGGGCATGGCAATCAGTAATATCTTTCCGTATTGTTCCATGGAATAAATTTACAAAATACCGGTATTATTAAACAAACTTTAATAAATTGAAGCGCTATTGTCGGGATTAGCAATGTATTTTGCAATACCAGCAACAAGTGTAATTTTCAACAACCATATGAAACACAATTTCACCTGCATTGATGCCCATACCTGCGGCAACCCTGTTCGCCTCGTGAAAACAGGTGGACCCGAACTCAGCGGGAAAAATATGAGCGAGAAGCGTCAGCATTTTTTACGGGAATTCGACTGGATCAGAAAAGGACTGATGTTTGAACCGCGTGGGCACGACATGATGAGCGGAAGTATTTTATACCCGCCCCATGATCCGCAGAACGATGTGGCGGTATTGTTCATTGAAACCAGCGGTTGTTTGCCGATGTGCGGACATGGAACGATCGGCACCATTACCATTGCTATTGAAGAAGGACTCATCATACCCAAGATACCCGGTAAGGTTAGGATGGAAGCCCCGGCAGGACTGGTTGAGATCAGTTACAAACAGGAAGGCAATAAAGTGAGATCGGTTAAACTTACCAATGTTCCTTCTTTTCTGGCGGCCAGCAACCTGGAAGTAGATTGCCCCGGACTGGGCAGTTTAATGATTGATGTTTCCTATGGCGGAAATTTTTATGCGATTGTGGATGTGCAGAAGAATTTCCTCGGACTGGAACAATACAAGGCCGATCAATTGATCAGCTGGGCCCGAACATTACGGGAACGCATAAACGAAAAATATGAATTCGTACATCCCGAAAATGATACCATCAAGGGATGCAGCCATATTTTATGGACGGGGGCGGTCATCGACCCAAGTTCTACAGCCCGGAATGCAGTTTTTTACGGCGATAAGGCCATTGACAGAAGCCCCTGCGGTACCGGCACTTCGGCCAGGATGGCGCAATGGTATGCCAAGGGCTTATTAAAGAAAGGTGATATCTTTGTACACGAAAGCATTATCGGCAGTAAATTCACCGGAACCATCGAAGAAGAACTGATGGTGGGCAAGCAGGCAGCCATCCGGCCGGGCATTGAAGGCTGGGCCAGAATTTACGGACACAATACGATCAGCATTGATGAGGAAGACGATCCTTATGCTTTTGGATTTCAAGTGCTCTGATATTTTTAGTTCCCGGCATGCTCACGATCATGCCAATTAAATTACATACTATGAAAGTCACGATTATTGGTGCAGGCATCATCGGCTTAAATGCCGCCTACTATTTACAAAAACAAGGATTTGAGGTTACCGTGATCGAAAGAGGCGATATCACCGACGGATGTTCTTTTGGCAATATGGGCTATATGTCGCCCAGCCATTTTATTCCGCTCGCTTCGCCCGGAATCATTGCAGAGGGCTTCCGGCATATGATGAGCAGCAGCAGTCCATTCTATATAAAACCCCGCTTGAACCTGAACCTGATGCAATGGGGTTATCATTTTCTGAAAAGCAGCAATGCTGCCACAGTAGCAAAAAATGCTCCCTACTTAAATTCGATATTACAACTTAGCCGCTCACTCATCAATGATATGCGTACCGACATTGGTGATGTGTTCGACATGGAAGAAAAAGGATGCCTGATGCTTTGCAAACAACAAAAAGCACTGGACCATGAATTTCACCTGGCTGATGATGCTGAAAAATTTGGACTGAAGGTAGACCGGCTCGATAGCGCAGGTGTACAAGCTTTGGAACCCGATGTGGAACTGGATGTAGCAGGCGCTGTTTTATTCCGCGACGATTGTCATTTCCATCCGGGAAAACATATGGTGGCCTTGCACCAATACCTGCAACAAAAAGGAGTGGTTTTTCAATTAGGCACCACCGTTAGTGGATTTGAAAAGACCGGAAATAAGGTTACCGCGGCGATCACCGATAAAGGAAAATTCGAAGCCGATCATTTTGTGATCGCTACCGGAAGCTGGCTACCTGCAGTGTCGAAAATGCTTGGCATCCATGTTTTAGTACAACCCGGAAAAGGATATAGCTATACCTACGAGCATGTAGAAAAGAATATCCGCTACCCGGCTATACTGGTCGACGGGCGCTGTGCCATTACGCCCTGGGGTCATGCACTGCGCATCGGAGGTACTATGGAATTAAGTGGTATCAACAATCGGGTATTGGTGAACCGCATGAAGGGCATCTATGAATCTGCCCGGAATTTTTATCCCGGATTAAAAATAGACTTCCCGCCTACCGATAAAATATGGAATGGATTAAGACCTGTGAGCCCGGATGGTTTGCCCTATATCGACAGGCCGGCAACATATGATAATGTGGTGATCGCTGGTGGACATGCGATGCTGGGTATTTCTCAGGGAACAGGAACCGGAAAAGTTATTGCAGAATTGGTGCAGCGGAAAACTACTTCAGTTGATATTTCGCACTACAAATTGAACCGGTTTTAAAGCTATACTTCAAAGCTTTTGATCGACTGGGTGTTCATCAAATAATTATCGAGCAGATGATAAGCATCATGCTTACCTCCTATCCAGTAATACACTACGATGGCCTCATTTTCCTTGATGACCTTATTCTTCTTATACCGCACACCGAATGTTGAAAGGTTTTTTTCCAGTTCATCTATTGAATAAACACTTGCTTCAAAACTGATCCTGTAAAATTTAACCATGTGCAGGCGGTCGAATAATTTTTCCAATCTGGATAAGAGCATGAGGATGATCAATACCAAAACTGTAACTCCCCCCGCCAGATAATAAGCACCATATCCTATTGCCATACCAATGGCGGATGCGATCCAGATGGTAGATGCAGTAGTCATGCCACTCACTTTCAATCCTTCTTTAAAAATTACGCCCGCGCCAATAAAGCCGATACCGGTAATGATATTGGCGGCAATACGGTCGGGGCTACCCGAACCAATGCGATAAGAAAGAATGGTAAATAAGGTTGCCCCCACAGTGATCATGATCAGCGTTCTGAAACCTGCCGGCTTACTGCGGTATTCGCGTTCCAATCCGAGCAAAGCGCCCAGTACAAAGGCCAGGCCTATTTTAAAAATGTCGGTTTCGTTGATGTCCATCATAATAATTATGTTAGTCCAACTTCATAATGCATTTCCGGAACTTCCACATCAGCAAATCCCTTATTGATCAGCCTACGCTGAAACTCTTGTTGCACATTGAATTCGCCATGCACCACAAATAATCGTTTTACCTGCTTTGGATCCTGGCAGGCCAGAAACTGACACAGGTCATCATAATCACCATGTGCACTCATGCTGCGGATCGATCCGATCTCGGCATTCACCTCATGCATTACGCCGAATATATTCACTTCTTTTGCTCCGGCCATTAATTTACCGCCCAAGGAATGAGGCTCACAATATCCGGTAAGCAAAATGGTGTTGCGGCTATTTTCTATATTGTTACTGACATGATGTTTCACCCTTCCCGCATCGGCCATCCCACTGGCAGAGATCACCACAAATGGCCCATCGCGGAAATTCAGCATCTTGGATTCATCCACCGATTTAATGAATTTCAATCCCTTGAATCCAAATGGATCATTGTCTTCCTTCAAAATTTTCTGAATGGTATCATTGAAATACTGGGGATAATGTTTTACAATTTCGGTGGCCTTTACACTGAGCGGACTGTCTACAAAATATTCCAGTTCGGGCAATCTTCTTTCCAGTTCAAGTTGATTCAAAGCAAATAATAATTCCTGGGTACGGCCAACGCTAAAGGCGGGAATGATCAGCTTACCTTTTTTCTGAAGACAAGCTTTTTCTATCCATTGCAACAATTGGTCGGGAGTGGTGGTGGCATTGTCGTGCAAACTATTGCCATAGGTAGATTCAATGATGATATAATCTGCCTGATCAAAAACAGCAGGCGATCGAAGGATCACATCGCGGTATCGGCCCACATCTCCGCTAAAACTGAGCCGGGTAATTTTTCCATCTTCTTTTATTTTCAGATGTACCGAAGCACTTCCGATAATATGTCCGGCGTCTTTGTATTGAACAGAAATATTCTCGTCGACCTCGAACCAATTGTTGTATTCCACGGCCACAAAATGATCCATGGCTGCCAGGGCATCATCAGTATCATACAAGGGTTTCAGGTAAGGTAACCCTTCATGCACCCTTCTTTTATTTTCATACTTCACATCGTTCTCCTGAATGCCTGCCGAATCTTCCAGCATCACGCCGGTAAGTTCCTTTGTAGCGGGGGTACAATATATTTTTCCATTGAATCCATCTTTCACCAGTTTGGGGATCAAACCACAATGGTCAATATGAGCATGAGATAAAATTAATGCGGTAACGGTGCTGGCATCAAAACCAAAATTACGGTTCAACACATCGGTGTCTTTACCCAATCCCTGGAACATGCCACAATCGAGCAGGTATTTATTTCCGTTCTTTAAAGTGATCAAATGTTTGGATCCGGTTACGGTTCGGGCAGCGCCATGGAATGCTATTTTCATTGGTAAGTATTTAGATAATGGAATACAATGTTAACCAAGCTGCCTCACTGATCACCAAACCTGAAGCCGATATTTTTTAACTGGCCCCCAGCCATGCCATGAAGCCCATCCCCATCTCAATGGCGTTTTCGTCGATATTAAAAGTAGGAGTATGCACGCCACTGGTAATGCCTTTGGCCATATTGCCTGCACCTATCCGGAAAAAACAACCGGGTATCACATGACTATAAAAAGCAAAATCTTCGGCACCCATTCTCAATTCAGTGGTTTCCACATGTTCGGCTCCAATATACTCCTCTCCTTTTTTACGGGCTACTTCATTCAACGCTTCATCATTGAGTACAAAAGGATAACCCACATCAACCAGGATATCGGCGGTTGCACCCATCGCATGCACCAATTCCACCGTTTGCTTTTTGATGAGCTCATGGGCCCTGAAACGCCACTCTTCATTCATGGCCCTGAACGTGCCCATCAGTTTAACTTCACTGGGAATAACGTTTGTGGTATTGCCGCCCTGAAATGAGGTAATGGATAATACACTCGGATTGAACGGACTGTTATTTCGGGAAACGATTTGTTGTAAACTCACCACCAGTTGTGAAGCAATTAAAATAGTATCGGCGGTATATTGTGGCGCAGCTGCATGTCCGCCCTTAGCCTTTATCGTTATATAAATTTCATCGGCACTGGCCATGATCATTCCTCCCCGGAAACTGAGCCGCCCTACTTCTACACCAGGATGAACATGCAAGGCAAATATTCCGGAAGGCCTTGGATTTTCGAGTACGCCTTCCTTGATCATCAGACTGGCACCACCCGGATTTTTTTCTTCACCCGGCTGGAAAATTAATTTCACCGTTCCTTCCCAATCATCTTTTAACTCCTGCAAGATCTTTGCTGCACCCAACAAGCAAGTGGTATGCACATCATGCCCGCAGGCATGCATCACTCCATCATTTACTGATTTGTAAGGCACATCATTTTCTTCCAAAATGGGAAGGGCGTCCATATCGGCCCGAAGGGCAATTACTTTCTTATCCGGATTTTTTCCTTTGATGAGCCCCACCACACCAGTAGTAGCTATCACTTCAAACGGAATGCCCCATTCGGTCAACTTTTGTTGCACCAATTTGGAAGTATTGAATTCTTTGAAACTTAATTCTGGATTTGCATGAATATGATGCCGTATCTGAATGAATTCGGCTGCATATTGACCGGCGAGTGCCTGTATTTTTTCTTTAAGCATATTTATTGTTGAACTAAAAAAACGAGCTGCTATTGATCATCCTGTTCTTTTGTCTTATCTGGTTTCACTTCCACAATTTCGGGTACCACATAAACATTGGTGGTTACCACTTTTTGTGATCCCAGCAGGTCCCGGTATTTCTCGGCTTCGGCTTTATCTACAAAATTGCCGAATTTAAGCTTGATATTGGGCGCCTGAAAGGTCATGTATACTTTTTGATCGGGGAACTGCTGCAATAATTTCGACCGAACAGCCATTACTTTTTCGCGGTCATTGCTGTTCATCACCAGTAAACGGTAACCCTTGGCCGACTTAGCTCCAAGCACATTGAATTCCATTTCTTTCTTGGCCAGCAGGTCGAGCCGGGCATCCTTGCTCACAATTATATTACCGCCCTGTAGCGTATCGGATACCATCGTTTGTGCCCCGGCCCGGTTCAGTAGCATCAGCAGCACAAAACAACTCAAAAAATTTTTCATGTTGGTAAAATGATTATTGCCTGTATCTGACAGCTTTATGAATCACATTTAACTGGCTGCTCAATGATAATAGCACTCACAAAGCTACAGGATTTCGGCCTTTGGCTATGATAAAAATACACAATACCTTAAACAAATTACACGAATGGCGAGGTTTTCCCCACAATCATTTGTTATATTTATTGCCTTATTCTTCCATCCAAAATTATCTGCATGCCAAACGCTAAATTCCGATTGCTGCTTTTGTTGTTTTTTTTCAACATCATGCAATCCAAGGCCCAAGTCAGCTATCCCATCAATGACGTAGCCAATCCCAAGCAGGATTGTTATGCGTTGATCAATGCGAGCATCGTAAAAGACCCGCAAACCACAATTCAACAAGCAACCCTGGTGATCCGTGAAGGAAAGATAGATGCTGTTGGAACCAATGTGGCCATTCCAAAAGATGCTGTGATCGTAGATTGTAAAGGGAAATACATTTATCCTTCCTTCATTGATATGTATAGCGACTATGGCTCGCAACCCATTCAGCGAGGCGGTTTTAATTTTAATGCTCCGTCGCAGATGCTCTCCAACACCAAGGGCGCCTATGGCTGGAACCAAGCCATTAAATCGGAAACTGATATGGCTAAAAGCTTTCAGGTAAATGAAGCCCGTGCCAAAGAACTCCGAGGTATTGGATTCGGCTCGGTACTCAGTTTGCAGATGGATGGTATTTCAAGGGGCACAGGAGCATTTGTTACCCTGGCTTCTGAAAAAGAAAATAAAGTGATCATTAAAGAGAAGGCCGCAGCCGGCTATTCATTTGATAAAGGCAGTTCAACACAGGATTACCCCAATTCACTAATGGGATCTGTGGCCTTATTGCGCCAGAATTTTTTAGACGCACTCTGGTATAAAACAAAACCCGCCACAGAAGGAGTAAATCTTTCTTTACAGGCCTTTAACGACAACCAGCAATTACCCCAGATATTTGAAGCTAATGATAAATGGAACGATCTGCGGGCTGATAAGATCGGTGATGAATTTGGTGTGCAGTATATCCTGAAAGCGGGTGGCAATGAATACCAGCGGATCAATGAAGTGAAATCGACCAATGCTTCGTACATCGTTCCGCTGAATTTTCCGCAGGCCATGGATGTGGAAGATCCTACCGATGCCAGGTTTGTGTCTATCGCCGACCTGAAACATTGGGAAATGGCAGCCCTCAATCCGGGTGCATTTGAAAAAGCCAATATCAATTTTGCCCTTACCAGCAACGGATTAAAAGAAACAAGCTCTTTCTTCAGCAACCTGAGAAAAGCTATTCAAAATGGCTTGTCGGAACAAAAAGCACTGGATGCACTAACCCGTATTCCCGCCAGTTTATTAGGTGTATCCGATAAAACAGGCACACTCGATGTGGGCAAGATCGCGAACTTCTTGATCAGCTCGGGGCCCATATTTGCTGAAAAAACTGTTATCTATCAAAACTGGATACAAGGAAATAAATATACCCTGAAAGAAGATGGATGGAAAGACATCAGAGGCAATTACAATTTCGTATTGAACAACGAACCCTACAAACTGGAACTTAGAGGTGAGGCAGGAAAACCAACAGCCACATTGATAGGAACTGATACCAGCAAGGTTGACCTGACTATACAAGACCGGCTGGTAAGAATGAATTTCAATTTAAAAAGAGATAGCAGCGGGTCGGTAAGACTAACGGGTGTTCAATCGGGAGCCAACTGGAACGGAACCGGTCAGTTGGGTAATGGTCAGTGGATCAGCTGGAATGCTATTAAAACTGAAGGCGGATTTAACCGCGAAGGCAGAGGAAGAATGAATGGCGACTCGACCAGAAAAAATGGTAGTGACAGCAGCAGAAACAAACGCAATGATGTAGCCGCTAAGATCGGCGGCGTGATCACCTATCCATTCAATGGTTATGGATATACTGAATTGCCTACCCAGGAAAATATATTGTTTAAAAATGCTACCGTTTGGACCAATGAAAAAGATGGCAAACTGGAGAATACAGATGTATTGGTGAAAAACGGAAAGATTGTTGCCATTGGAAAAAATCTCAACGATGCTACCGCCAGAGTAGTGGATGCTACCGGCAAACACCTTACTGCAGGCATCATCGACGAACACTCACATATAGCCGTGCTGGGTGGCGTAAACGAATGTTCACAAAGCGTAACTGCAGAAGTAAGGATCGGAGATGTGATCGATGCTGAGGATGTAGAGATCTATCGGCAGCTAAGCGGTGGCGTTACCAGCAGCCATATTCTGCACGGATCTTGTAACACCATTGGTGGACAAACACAATTGATAAAACTGCGCTGGGGGGCTACACCCGAACAAATGAAATTCAGCAACTGGGATCCCTTTATCAAATTTGCACTGGGTGAAAATGTAAAGCGTTCCAGCAATTCGCAGGGCAATAACCGATTCCCCGATACCCGCATGGGTGTGGAGGAAGTACTGATGGATGCCTTTACCCGGGCCAGCAATTACGAAAAAATTGGGGCCGTAAAACGCCGCGACCTGGAACTAGATGCCCTGGTAGAGATCCTTAACAAAAAAAGATTCATCACCTGCCACTCTTATGTGCAAAGTGAGATCACCGCACTGATGCGAGTAGCCGAAAAATTCAATTTTAAGGTCAACACCTTTACCCATATTCTGGAAGGATATAAAGTAGCCGATAAAATGAAAGCCCATGGTGCCAACGCCTCTACCTTCAGCGATTGGTGGGCCTACAAAATGGAAGTAACCGATGCCATCCCTTATAATCCATACATCATGCAACAGGTAGGGTTAAACGTAGCTGTAAACTCTGATGATGCCGAAATGGCCCGCCGCCTCAACCAGGAAGCCGCCAAAAGCGTCAAGTATGGTGGCATGGCTGAAGAAGATGCCCTGAAGATGGTTACCCTTAATCCGGCAACGATGTTACATGTGGCCGACCGTACCGGTAGCATTAAAGTAGGAAAGGACGCTGACCTGGTTTTATGGAGCGATCATCCGCTCAGCATTTATGCCAAAGCAGAAAAAACTATGGTGGATGGTATCATCTATTTCGACCGCGACCGCGATAAAATACTCCGCGATAATATGGCCAGGGAAAAAGCAAGACTGGTTCAGAAAATGATCGGTGCCAAAAAAGGCGGAGAAAGAACAGGTCCTCCAATCCCCTCTTTCCGTCAATCAAATTATTGTGAAGAAGATCATATTGATGACAAAAGCCTTTGGGGAAGGATTGCAGCCCGTATTGCCAACACCGAAAAACAATAATCATTGCTTCGCCGAAAAAATAATAACATGAAAAAATATTCAACCGCAATCATAGTTTTCCTGATCAGCTTTTTCAGCTTGCCTGTATTTGCTCAGGAAAATATGTATCCGGCCCCTGCACAAACAGGCACCATCGCCCTCACCAATGGAATGATCCATGTTGGAAATGGTCAGGTGATCGCCAATGGAACCATCGTTTTCAGTAATGGAAAGATCACCGATATCGGCCCTACTGCCTCAGTGGTTGGAGCTACCGTGATCAACCTGAATGGTAAAGATGTTTACCCCGGATTGATCGCACCCAGCACCAACCTCGGATTGATCGAAATATCATCTGTTCGTTCTACCATCGATTACAGCGAACTCGGCGATATCAATACCAGCATCCGTGCCATTGTTGCCTATAATACCGATAGTAAAGTGATCAATACCCTTCGCAGCAATGGTATCCTACTGGCCAATATCGTTCCAAGAGGCGGAACCCTGAGTGGCTCCTCATCTGTTGTACAATTGGATGCCTGGAACTGGGAAGATGCCGCTTATAAAATGGACAATGGCATTCATTTTAATATGCCTGCACTGATCAATCGCCCCAGTCAGGGTGGCGGTGGCAGACGCAGACAAAATGTTGATCAGGAAGATCCCGTAAAACAAGGACTCGACAGGATCGAAGCCGTTCGTAAATTTTTCAGAGAAGCAAAAGCCTATCTCGCTGGGAACAACAGCGGTGCAACAAATTTGAAATTTGAAGCCGTGAAAGGCCTCTTCAATCAATCGCAAACATTTTTTGTGCATTGCGACCTGGTAAAAGAAATGATGATGGCCATTGATTTTGCAAAAGAATTCGGATTTAAATTGGTGATCGTAGGTGGTACCGATAGTTGGATGATCGCCGACCAGCTGCAAGCCAATCATGTGGCCGTGATCTTACCCGAACCGCATAGCCTTCCGCCTACCGACGATGATGATATTGACCAGCCCTATAAAACAGGTGCCGCACTGCAAAAAGCAGGCGTGTTGTTCAGTATTTGTTTTGATGGAGGAGATGGATTTTCGCAACAACGCAATCTTCCCTTTGAAGCAGGAACCATGGCAGCTTATGGACTTACCAAAGAAGAAGCACTGAGTGCCATCACCCTCAATGCAGCTAAGATCCTGGGGATCGATGACAGAACCGGCACACTCGAAAAAGGAAAGGATGCCAATATCGTGATCAGCACCGGCGATATCCTGGATATGAAAAGCAGCACCATCACAAAGGCGTATATCCAAGGCCGTGATATCAATTTAGATAATAAGCAAAAACAATTATTCGAACGTTATAAATATAAATACGGCATCAAGTAAAATAACATAACCCGGCCATCTTTTTGATCGTAGGGCCATACCAGTCAATAATCAGTGTTTTCGCTGTAACTTTATGCATACTCGCATCTGTGCGTTAGAATTGCTCATGCAAATAAATGAATATGCAAAAAATTGCCGAGTCTGAATTGATCATCAATGATCGCGGCGCCATCTACCACCTCAATCTGCGTCCCGAAGAACTGGCCGATACGGTTATTGTTGCCGGCGACCCCGATCGTGTACCCAAGATCAGCAAGCATTTCGATTCCATAGAGTTCCAACTGAAACACCGCGAATTCATTACCCATACCGGGTATATTGGCAAAAAAAGAATTTCAGTTTTGTCAACCGGCATTGGCCCCGACAATATCGATATCGCCATGAATGAGTTGGATGCATTGGCCAATATTGATTTCAGCAGCAGGACCATCAAAGCTGATTTTCATCCATTACATATTATACGTTTTGGAACATCGGGCTCATTGCAAGCCGATATTCCGGTGGATAGTTTTGTAGCAGCTACGCATGGGCTTGGTTTAGATAATCTGCTCAATTTTTATGCTCATACAAAAGACGAATCCGATGAAGCCATTGCACAGGCATTTATAGAACAATCGGGCATTGATACAAGGATCACACACCCCTATGTTTTCAGCGGAAGTAAATCACTCCTCAATAAATTCAACAACGAATTTCATAAAGGGATAACGGTTACTTGTCCGGGTTTTTATGGCCCCCAGGGCAGGGTACTCCGACTACCACTCCAACACCCCGGACTCATCAATAAGTTCACCCATTTTAATTTCAATCAGCACAGGATTGCTAACTTTGAAATGGAAACTTCTGCCATATACGGATTAGGAAAATTGTTGGGGCATGAATGCCTTAGTATAAATGCAATTGTTGCCAATCGGGTGCTTCAACGTTATTCCAAAGATGGTGAAGCCACTATTGATCAACTGATCAAAAAATCACTGGAAGCCCTAACCGCTTCTTAAATCAATATTGAAGAAACGCTTCGAAACTTAACCCGCTATTATGATCGTTACAAAAAATATTCCCGACTTCACTGCCTCCCCGCATATCGACCAAGTGGGCGTTGAAGAAAGGGCCTCCCGGTTCACCAAACGAAGCATCAAGAATGAGACCAAGATCAATGGCCTGAAACTGGCCCTCAACATGATCGATCTTACCACCCTGGAAGGAAAAGATACTGACGGAAAAGTAAAACAGCTTTGTTATAAAGCCCTGCACTTGCATGATGCTTATCCCGGTCTGCCCACGGTTGCCGCTATCTGCGTTTACCCGTCGATGGTAAAAGTGGCTAAGCAGGCGCTGGGTGATTCTGGTGTAAAAGTGGCTTCCGTGGCTACAGCATTCCCCAGCGGACAAGCACCCAGAGACATCAAACTTCGCGATACAAAATTTGCAGTGGCCAATGGCGCCGATGAAGTGGATATGGTGATCTCCAGGGGAAAATTCTTATCGGGCGAATACAATTTTGTATTTGATGAAATAGCGGCTGTTAAGGAAGCCTGTGGTTCGGCCCGACTAAAAGTGATCCTGGAAACTGGCGAATTGGGTTCTTATGATAAAGTGAGAAGGGCCAGCGATATTGCCATGTATGCCGGTGCAGATTTTATTAAAACCTCTACCGGTAAAATATCACCGGCAGCTACCATGCCCGTTACCCTGGTGATGCTGGAAGCCATCCGTGATTTTTATTACAAGACCGGAAAAAGGATCGCCATGAAACCCGCCGGCGGAATTTCTAAATCAAAACTGGCCCTGCATTATCTGGTGATGCTGAATGAAGTACTGGGAGAGGCCTGGATGAATAATGAGTGGTTCAGGTTTGGCGCCAGCAGTCTGGCCAATGATATCCTTATGCAATTGATGAAACAAAGAACAGGCGTGTATCAATCGGCCAATTATTTTTCGATCGATTAACACCAATTACGTTTAGTTCGTTTTAAGTAACCCTTAAACGACTTAAACCCTTAAACGATTTAAACCTTTAAAAAAAATGGCAACGCGAAAAAGCAATACCCTCAAACTAAAGTTCGACAGCGCACGCAACCTCGCCCCTGCTCCTGAAAGCAAAAGCGCAGCAAAAATTGAACCGCGGTATGATCTTTTTATCAATGGCAAGTTTGAAAAACCTTTGAGCAAAAAATATTTCAGCACCATCAATCCAGCTACAGAAGAAAAATTATCGGAAGTAGCTGATGCCAATGCTGCTGATGTGAACAAGGCCGTCGTTGCCGCCAGAACAGCTTACGATAAGGTTTGGAAAAAGATGCCGGCAAAAGAAAGAGCAAAATATATTTACCGCATCGCGAGGATCATGCAGGAGCGGGCAAGAGAATTTGCTGTAGTGGAAACTTTAGATGGAGGTAAACCCATTCGTGAAAGTCGTGATTTTGATATCCCTACCGCAGCCAATCATTTCTTTTACTATGCGGGTTGGGCCGATAAATTGGAATATGCATTTCCCAACCGTACAGCAAAACCATTGGGTGTAGCCGGACAGATCATTCCCTGGAATTTTCCCCTGCTCATGGCCGCATGGAAGATCGCACCGGCCTTGGCCACAGGAAATACCGTGGTATTAAAACCAGCCGAAACAACACCACTCACTGCATTGAAACTGGCAGAGATCATACAAGAAGCCGATCTGCCACCGGGTGTGGTGAATATCATTACCGGTGCCGGCGCCACTGGTGCAGCGTTGGTTAATCATCCCGATATCAACAAGATCGCTTTTACCGGATCAACAGCAGTTGGTAAGATGATTCAACATGCCATCGCTGGCACGAATAAAAAAGCAACACTTGAACTGGGTGGCAAAGCCGCCAATATAATCTTCGATGATGCGCCCCTCGATCAGGCAGTAGAAGGTGTGATTAATGGCATCTTCTTCAACCAGGGACATGTATGTTGTGCGGGCTCAAGATTATATGTGCAGGAATCGGTGTTCAAAGAAGTTATAAGAAAATTAAAAGACAGGATGGAAACCCTGATAGTGGGCGACCCGCTGGATAAGAATACCGATATCGGCGCCATTAACTCTAGACAACAACTGGATATCATCAATAATTATTTAAAGATCGGCAAACAGGAAGGTGCCGACATGTACCAGAGTTCCTGCAACCTGCCTAGAAAAGGATTCTTTTGCAAACCAACCATATTCACCAATGTGGCACAATCGAACCGCATTGCTCAGGAAGAAATTTTTGGTCCGGTGCTGGCGATACAGAGTTTTAGAACAGATGACGAGGTCATTGAAAAAGCAAACAATACTCCATTCGGACTATCGGCCGGTATCTGGACAGACAAGGGTTCTAAAATATTTAACCTTAGCTCCAAAATGAGAGCAGGTGTGGTTTGGGCAAATAGCTTTAATAAATTCGATCCTAGTTCACCCTTTGGAGGATATAAGGAAAGCGGATATGGAAGAGAGGGAGGATTGCATGGGCTGTCGGGGTATGTCAATCTCGTTTAAGGGTTTAAGTCGTATAATTCGTTTAAGGTTTAAGGTTTAATAGTTTAAGGTTATGGTGTACGTGAATAAAAACTTTTTTTAGAGTTTTTTAACCTTGACCAATTTTAAAATAATATCGAATTTCAGATCGTTAAAAACACATTATTGTGGCAACAATTAAACGATTTGAAGATATTGAAGGCTGGAAAAAAGCAAGAGTTGTTTGTAGGCTGTTAGGCGAAATTATAGATGCAGGTAATTTTAAAAATAGTTACAAACTAGTAAATCAAATTGAGGGTTCTTCTGGATCAATTATGGACAATATTGCAGAAGGATTTGAAAGAGGAACCAGAGCTGAGTTTATACAATTTCTGGGTTATGCGAAGGGTTCTTGTGGCGAATTGCGCTCACAATTACGCAGAGCATTTGACAGGAATTATATCTCATCAATAGAATTTGAAAATCTAAAAATATTGGTTTTGCAAATAAGTGGATTGTTACAAAATTTCATCGCTTATCTTCAAAACAGTGAGGTGCAGGGTATTCGAAAAAAGCAGGCACCAAAAAAACTTTAAACTTTAAACTATTAAACTTTAAACATATTATGTCCAGACTTGAAGTATTGAAAACCTACAAAATCTACATCGCCGGCCAATTCCCCCGAACCGAATCGGGAAGATTCTATATTGCTTCAAACAGCAAGCAACAGAAACTGGCCAATGTTTGCCTCAGTTCCCGCAAGGATTTCAGGGATGCAGTGGTGGCAGCGCGTAGTGCTTTTGGTGGATGGAGTGCAAGGTCTGCATTTAACCGCGGACAAATACTGTACCGCATAGCCGAAATGCTGGAAGGCAGAAAAGCGCAGTTCATTGAGGAGTTAATGAAACAGGATGCCAGCAAGCTTGCTGCTGAAAAAGAAGTGAAACTATGCATCGACCGGTTGATCTATTACAGCGGCTGGTGCGATAAATTTCAGCAGGTATACAGCGCCGTTAACCCAGTAGCATCATCGCATTTCAATTTCTCGGTTCCTGAACCAACGGGTATAGTAGCAGCCATTGCTCCGCAAAATGATTCATTGATCGGATTGGTATCCCTGATCGCGCCGATCATTGCCGGAGGCAATAGCTGTGTAGTGCTGGCATCATATACAAAACCACTTTGTGCCGTTACTTTTGCTGAAGTATTGAATAGCTCCGACCTACCCGGTGGAGTGGTGAATATTTTAACGGGCAAGGTTTCTGAATTGGCTCCCTTCTTTGCCGACCATATGGATGTAAATGCAGCAGTCTATTGTGAAACAGATCGGGCCATTCAAAAAATGATCAAAGAAAAAGCATCACTCAATGTAAAAAGAGTGCAGATCTATGATCAGGTGAAATGGTTAACTGATGGAGCACAATCTCCTTATTATATCATGGACTTCCAGGAAATTAAAACTACCTGGCATCCCATTGAAAATATCGGTGGCGCCAAGGCTGGATATTGATCAGCTGTGGAATAACCTTTCTTTCAAACAAGTATAAAAAAATCCCATGCTTTTCGGCATGGGATTTTATATATAAAATCTTGATGAAGATTATTCCTCTCCGATCTTAGTCTTACCTCTTTGCTTAGCGATCACTTCCTCAGCGATATTGTTCGGAGCCGGGTTGTAATGGCTGAACTCCATGGTAGAAGTAGCACGACCAGACGACAGTGAACGCAATTGCGTTACATATCCAAACATTTCGCTCAAAGGAACTTTTGCCTTGATCACCTGTACACCATGCTTGCTGTCCATTCCTTCCAGCATACCACGACGGCGGTTAAGGTCACCCGTTACATCACCCATGTATTGATCAGGAGTAAGTACTTCCACTTTCATGATGGGTTCCAGCAAAACAGGTTTCGCTTTACGGCCAGCCTCACGGTATCCTTGCTTAGCACATAATTCAAAGCTCATGGCATCACTATCCACTTGGTGGAAACTACCATCAAATACGCGCACTTTCATGCTTTCCATTGGATAACCGGCAAGTACACCAGTAGTCATAGCACTTTCAAAACCTTTTTGAATGGCTGGTACAAATTCTTTTGGAATACTACCACCAAACAATCCGTTCACGAACTGGAAGTTTGATTTACCTTCTTTCAGGAATTCTTCATCAGCGGGCCCGATCTCAAAAATGATATCGGCAAATTTACCCCTACCACCGGTTTGTTTCTTAAGTGTTTCACGATGCTCAATAGCATTTTGAAACGCTTCTTTATAAGCTACCTGGGGTGCACCCTGGTTGATCTCTACTTTAAATTCGCGACGCATACGGTCAACAATGATCTCCAGATGCAGTTCACCCATTCCACTCAGGATGGTTTGTCCTGTTTCTTCATCTGTCTTAACCCTTAAGGTTGGATCTTCTTCTACCAGTTTGGCAATGGCCATACCCATCTTATCAACGTCGGCCTGTGTTTTAGGTTCTACTGCCACAGAGATTACCGGCTCAGGGAAGGTCATCGCTTCCAGAACGATCGGATTATCCTCATTACAAAGGGTATCACCTGTTTTGATATCTTTAAATCCAACAGCCGCACCAATATCACCTGCTTCGATAAAATCAACAGGGTTTTGTTTGTTGGCGTGCATCTGCATGATACGACTAATACGCTCATTTTTTCCGGTTCTGGTGTTCAGTACATAAGATCCTGAATCCAGTCTTCCGCTATACGCCCTGAAAAACGCCAAACGACCCACAAACGGATCGGTCATGATCTTAAAGGCCAATGCACTGAATGGTTCTTTTGGATCACAATGACGCAAGAGTTCTTCTCCGGTATCAGGATTTGTTCCTTTAACGGCTTCAATATCCATTGGTCCGGGCAGGTAACGAACAATCGCATCAAGCGCAGTTTGTACCCCTTTGTTCTTAAAAGAAGAACCGCACATCATCGGGATGATAGAGATATCGATGGTGGCTTTACGGATCGCTGCATGTATTTCGTCTTCGGTGATCGTATTAGGATCTTCGAAGAATTTTTCCAGTAATTTATCATCATAATCAGCAACGGCTTCAATCAGGTGTTGCCTCCACTCGTTCACATCATCTACCATATCTTCCGGAATAGGCACTTCGCTATAGGTCATACCCTGTGTATCATCATCCCAAACCATGGCTTTCAACGTGATCAGATCAACCACCCCTTTAAAACCATCTTCTGCGCCGATCGGTAATTGTAATGGCACGGCTTTAGCACCCAGCATTTCCTTGATCTGTTTTACCACATTCAGGAAGTCGGCACCGGCACGATCCATTTTATTTACAAACCCGATACGGGGAACCTTGTAACGGTTGGCCTGGCGCCATACGGTTTCACTCTGGGGTTCTACACCACTAACGGCACAGAATAACGCCAATAAACCATCCAGTACACGCAGTGAACGTTCTACCTCTACGGTAAAATCCACGTGACCCGGAGTATCAATGATATTGAATTTATATTGTTTGGTATCAGGCAGTTTTTTGCCCTGAACAGTTGGGAAATTCCAGAAACAGGTAGTGGCCGCTGAAGTAATGGTGATACCTCTTTCTTGCTCTTGTGCCATCCAGTCCATGGTAGCGGCGCCATCATGCACCTCTCCGATTTTATGATTCACCCCGGTATAATACAATATACGCTCGGTGGTAGTGGTCTTACCCGCATCAATATGAGCGGCAATTCCAAAATTTCTTTGATACCGTAAATCTGCCATTGTGTTTTATTTAAAATTTAAGTTTTTATTATTTTTTATGGTGATCGGTTTGATTTGTTTCCTCCTCACCGTGCACCTTTTTATGTTTGTATTGTTGCTGCTTTGTTCGTCTGTAAGGATGCAGTGTGATCGCTGCATTTATTTCCCGTAAGTACTGGGAACTGGCTGATATGATATTGCTACTCTCATAGTATGCTAAATGAGTACGGTTCCATCCTCATTACCGCCTTCCTTTTAGCGCCGCGAAGGTAAGCCGATTTTTTGGAATTGCAAAGCCAGGAAATAAAAAAACCGTTGAGAGTTAATCCAACGGTTTCTATTATATTTTATCGGTATAATTAGATCCTGAAATGCGCAAATGCCTTGTTGGCTTCTGCCATACGGTGGGTATCTTCTTTCTTTTTGAAAGCAGCTCCTTCACCTTTGCTGGCAGCAACGATCTCGTTAGCCAGTTTATCAGCCATACTACGACCATTCCTGTCGCGGCTATACTTTACCATCCATTTGATGCTCAAAGAGATCTTCCTGTCGGCACGTACCTCAGCAGGGATCTGAAATGTTGCACCACCGATCCTGCGGCTGCGAACTTCCACACCCGGAGTGATATTGGTAAGTGCCTTTTTCCAAATCTCATAACCGTTCTCGCCGGTTTGTTTGGATACCTTATCAAGGGCATCATAAAAAATAATATAAGCTCCACTTTTCTTACCGGCCCACATCAGGTTGTTTACAAAACGGGTAACCAACTTGTCGTTGAACTTTGGATCCGGCGCTAAAGGGATTTTCTTCGGTTGTGTCTTCCTCATTGTTATTTATTTTGGCTGGCGAAATAGGCCGGGCCATTTATTAAATTATTTCTTTGCTTTTTCTTTTTTGGTACCGTATTTACTGCGGCTTTGTTTGCGGTCTTTTACACCAGCTGTATCCAAACTACCCCTTACGATATGATAACGTACACCCGGAAGGTCTTTTACCCTACCACCACGGATCAGTACAATGGAGTGCTCCTGTAAATTGTGGCCTTCACCCGGAATATAGGCAATCACCTCAATTTTATTGGTCAAGCGCACCTTAGCCACTTTACGCAAAGCCGAATTCGGTTTCTTTGGCGTGGTGGTATACACCCTGGTACAAACACCACGGCGTTGTGGACAGCTATCCAGTGCCCTGGATTTGCTTTTCGCTTTAATGATTTCTCTTCCTTTTCTTACTAATTGTTGTATGGTAGGCATTATGGTCCTTTTATTTTTCGGACGGCAAAGGTAGGAATTATGATTTGAAAATGGAAAATTAATACCGAAAAAAATGAATTTTTATACACATTCCCCAAAAATAGCCCCTAACTCAATGCCGGAGCGACCCGCCGGGGGCAGAAACTTGCAGTTTGGCCATATTCTGATCTTTTTGTACCCATTATACTCGGTACATCCAGCCATGAGGGTCAGCCACTTGTCCATACCGGATGGCATTCAGCCGGGTCTTAATTGCCGGGGCCACCTGCCATTTATCTACGTCAAAATCCATCACATAATCCTTGTACCGCAATTCCCGGATCAGGGAAATGGTAGCCGCAGTACCGGTTCCAAATACCTCGTATAACAAGCCTGCCTTATGGGCGCTGATGATATCATCAATACTCAGTGGGCGCTCCTCCACGATAAAACCCATTTCCTGCAATAAGGTGATGGTGCTTTGGCGGGTAACCCCCGCTAAGATAGTACCGGCATCCAGTTCCGGCGTTATGGCATGGTTTCCAATAATAAAAAAAACATTCATGGTACCGCATTCCTGTACATATTTATGCTCAAAGGCATCCGTCCATAATACCTGGTCGTACCCGATCTTTTTAGCCTCCGCAGTTGCATACATGGCCGCACCGTAATTGCCGGCTGCCTTAGCATAACCCACGCCTCCGGGTACTGCACGCACATATTTTTCTTCCACATAAATACGCATGGGGGCGCTGTAATAGGGACCGGTAGGACTTAACAAGATCATGAACTTATATTGCTCACTGGGCCGCACGCCGATCATTTCATCACTGCTGAACATAAAGGGCCGGATGTATAGGGCATGGTCTTCCTGCTCCGGGATCCATGCTTTATCAAGCTCCACCAGCATGCGCATCCCTTCCATAAAAATGGCTTCCGGAACCTGTGGCATCTGCATGCGCTCTGCCGACACATTAAATCTTTTGAAATTATCCAGCGGCCTGAACATAAAGGCCTCACCTGCCGCATTCTTATAGGCCTTGATCCCTTCAAATATTGCTTGCCCATAATGCAGGGCGGCCAAAGAAGGGGCCAGCGACAAATGCTGATAAGGTTTGATCACCGGCTGCTTCCACTCCCCGTCCGCGTAATCCACTTCCAGCATATGATCCGAAAAATATTTCCCGAACGGAATATTCGTGAGGTCAATTTCATTCAGTTTGGTTTGGGTGGATCGGATGATATTTATCTCGGGAGTGGCAATCATAATCGTTAATTTTACAGCAAAGAAACGAAAAAAACAAGACTATAAACGGTGCATGTATGAGTTTAGACAATATTCAACTTACCCCAATCCTTTGGCAGAATCTGTATAAGCATGCATTGATTCAGGAGAAAAAAATTCAAGCATCAGACCCTATCGCTAACGCGAACACGATCCCCTTTTTGGGCAATAATAAAAAAATGATCACCCTGCTGGTGCACGATGAGGAGGCTATTTATTTATCTGATGCATCGCTTAAATTCCTGCTGGGAATTTTAAGCGCCTGCAAATTATCCATGGATGATATAGCCCTTGTCAATCTGTCGAAGAACAATGGCATTACCCATGACCTTATACATACTCAATTACAATCAGAAAAAATATTAATGTTCGATGTTGAACCTTCCGAACTATTATTACCCTTACAGTTCCCGCGTTATCAAATACAAGGGTTCAACAATCAAACCTATTTGGCGGCTCCCGCATTGAATACTTTGGAACAAGACAAAGCTGAAAAGCTAAAACTCTGGAACTGTCTAAAACAGCTTTTTGGAATCTGATAATTTCACCCACATGAACAAACTCATATTCGCTACCAATAACCGGCATAAAGTAGATGAAGTAAGATCGGTACTGCAAAACAGGTTCCAGATCCTTTCACTGGAAGAAGCCGGTATTCTTATCGACATTGAAGAACCCCATGATACCCTGCAGGCCAATGCTTCAGAGAAATCAAGAACCATACATCAACTAACGGGAAAGAATTGTTTCAGTGAAGACACCGGACTGGAAGTAGATGCCCTGCAAGGTGAGCCCGGCGTAAAATCTGCACGGTATGCAGCAGGCGAAAACGAATTCGCCGACAATACAGAAAAGATTTTGTTCAAGTTGAAAAATATCAACAACCGAAAGGCCCGGTTCAGAACCGTGATCTCAATGATCCTTGATGATCAGGAATATTTATTTGAAGGTATCTGTACCGGACAGATCGCCCATGAAAAATCAGGCACAAAGGGCTTTGGTTACGATCCTGTTTTTATCCCCGATGGAAGCCAGGTTAGTTTTGCAGAAATGTCGCTGGAAGAAAAGAACAGGTTCAGTCATCGGAAAAAAGCCATGCAACAACTCATTGATTTTTTAAACGAAAAATATGGCAAGAATTAATCTTGAAATGCCGAAGACTTATTTCGCACAACTCAGCATCCCTGTGCGCATCACCGATATCAACTACGGCAATCATGTGGGCAACGATTCATTTGTATCGCTGATCCATGAGGCAAGAATGCAATGGCTGGGTATGCATGGCTACTCCGAATTACAGGCCGCAGGCATCGGACTCATCATGAGTGAACTGGTCATAGAATATAAACTGGAAGCGGTGTATGGAGATACCATTTTATTTGAAATTGGCGCAGGTGATCAAACCAGGGTAAGCTTTGAACTCTATTACAAAATGAGTACTATCAGAAATGGTCAACCAGTATTATTGGCCAATGCAAGAACCTGCATCGTTGGATATGATTATACAGCAAAGAAAGTAGTTACTATACCCGAAGCCCTTAAATCGATCATCGCCGCTTAACGATCATTCCATATGCGCCAGCTTTCTTCCGCCTGGATGAGCAACATCTCATAACCATTTTTAGTTTGTGCGCCTTGCGCGGCTCCCTTTTCAAGAAATAAGGTTTGAGCAGGATTATATACCAGATCGTATAACAAATGTTGCTTGCCCAGAAACTCGTAGGGTATTGCTGCACATGCTTCCACATTTGTGACAGG
>Ga0194037_1000459_pt1 | contig 31556 bp, 25 predicted proteins | sample JunL306m_MetaG_FD_148653 | JGI IMG/M metagenome (GOLD analysis project Ga0194037, IMG submission 148653) | Anoxic zone freshwater microbial communities from boreal shield lake in IISD Experimental Lakes Area, Ontario, Canada - Jun2016-L304-6m | ecosystem: Environmental > Aquatic > Freshwater >...
ATAAGATCTGTCTGCCGATCGATCCTACGCCAATCCTCATGATCCATGGCACAGCCGACTCGGTGATGCCTTTCAATGGGCAGCATTTTTTAAATCCAAAGGCCCTAGCCCATCGCCATGGATATTGGTCACAGATCGATCCTGAAATGCAGGGTGAATCCAGCAATACCTTTACGGCGGATATTCCTCTCTATGCCGAAGCCATCGCGCGGGACACAGAAGGTTGTCGGGATTCGCAGGTTCAGCCGATTCATCGCGCAAGCCTTGAGACCACCTGGACCGGTTGCAAGGTGCCGTTCCGAACGATATGGGTTAAAGGCGGGAATCATGTCTGGGAAGGCCATAGGAACAGTGGACCTGAATCCGGCATCTCCCCCAATATGGATTTCGATGCAACGACAAACATCCTCGAATATTTTGGAGTGTACCCTTGAATTCGCAGGACGACTTTGAATCCCCCCTTCCTGAAGAGTGGAGATTCCTTTCCTGCCTTTAAGGGCCGCGGATTCTGACCTTGATCCCTGAGTGCTTCTAGAGTCTTGACGTGGGAAAAGGACCATTATAGCAATTGATCCACCGGGGATCTTAAGGCTAATCAGGCTCTGGCAAGACGGGCCTGACCCCGATCAGCGCGAGGCTGAGGTGACTTTTTGCAGAAAGCCCTGAAGATAAGGGGCTGGAATATGGAAGGGAGCGGATTCAACTTGCACGGGACCATTGAGGCGCAAGGTGATCCCAATATCTTTGTGCTTCAAGAGGTCATCTTGGCTCAACTCGATTTCAAGGGTGTCCATGAACTCACAGTTGAATTCACAATTCGGTGCTTGGGAGCTGATGGTGGCTTGAAAGACGTGTCCTTCTGAATCTGAAGCTTTGATATAGCCGTGCCAATGCCCCTGATAATAGTCATTGACGTTCAGAAAGAATCGGGTGGGTCTGCCGGCATAGACTGCAGCGTGCAGGCTGAATTCAATGGTCTCAGTACCCTCTTCTTGGTCGGAGTGAGAAGTCAGGGTGGGCCCTTCATAGTGAACGAAGGCTTTCTGGCCTGGATCCGAGCTGACAGTGACTCCGTTCATGACTTGATCCCTATTGTTGGGATCCACCACCATCGGAGCACAACCCGCCAGTAAGCCACCTGTTATCAACAAGGCTGTGAATCTATCTTTCATTTTTTTAGCGATTGTTGCCATAAAGATCATCCATTGAACATCACTGCCAACCACCACCGAGCGCCTTATAAAGATCCACCATTGCCAAGACCTGCCGCTGCTTCGTTTCGATAAGCTCTCGCTTTGCATCAAGGGCATCACGCTGCGTCGTCAACACATCAAGATACTCCGTCCGCGCAGACTTAAATAAGCTAATAGCAATGTCGATAGCGTTGACGAGATAGTCAACCTGCTTCTTCTTGATATCGAAGCTTTGACGCATGTTCGAGATATTATTGACCTGGTTTAACACCTCAACATACGCGTTGATAATGTTTTTCTCGTATTCAAAGGCCGCCTGGACCTGCCGCACATTCGCATTCCTATAGGACGCGATGATGGCATTTCGATTGACGAGAGGAGCAACCATCTCACCCGCCACATAAGCGGCTAGTGATTCCGGCGTATTAATAATGTACTTGAGCGCAAAGGCATCAAAACCAACGCCGGCCCTAATCCCAAAGGACGGCAAGAATTCAGCCCGGGCGACTTCAATATTCAGGCTGGCAGCGGCCAACTCCAGCTCCGCCCGCTTAATGTCCGGCCGATTCTGAAGAAGCTGTGAGGGGATCCCAATACTAAGGGTTTTGGGGTCCAGATCAAGGAAGCCTTGCGAGTTGCGTTGAATCGGCTGCGGGGTTCGACCCAACAAGAAATTAATCCGATTTTCTACAACGGTCATTTGCTGATTAATTTCAAAGCGTTTGCTCTGATTTTTTGCAACTTCCGCCTCATAACGTTTTACCGCCAGAGTATCTGCCCGGGCATACATCTGTAGCTCACGGACCATCTCAAGGGCATTCTGCTGAATCTCGATGTTCTGTAAAAGATTTTCAAGTTGATTATCAAGGGTCACCAACTCGTAATAGGCGTGAGCGACTTCCCCAACGAGATTGGTCACCAGGAAGTTTTTCCCCTCCACCGTGGCCATGTACTCGAACATGGATACTTCCGTTGCATTTCTTAACTTTCTCCAAATATCGATTTCCCACGTGGAGAAGAGACCGAACTGGTAATCCGGCACGAAATGAGGGAATGGCTGACCATCAAGAGGAAGATTCTGTTCAACGGCACCATTAAAAGTGTATTGACCCGGCTTTTCGCCACCCACCATAGACCCCCCTCTCACGAACGGGAGGTAAGCCCCTCGTCGGGCTTGGATTTCATTCTCGGCCGTACTGATGCGCTGCATCATGACATTGAGTTCTTTGTTGTTAGCGACCGCAATCTCAATGAGCTTAACGAGATGCTGATCTTCAAAGAAATCTTTCCACTTGAAGAACGCGGAGTTGGCCTTTCCTTGAGGCGTTGATTGATAATGAGCCGGAAGGGTCGTGTCGGCCGTTTTATTCGTCATGTCCGGGATCCCACAGGACGCTAAAAAAAAGGTCGCTGCAGCGATTAAAAAATGATGCCGCATACTATTCCTCGTCATCATCTTTAGAAGAGACGTAATGGTAGGTTTCAGTCAAGGGACTACTGGCCTCATTCTGGATCAGTGATTTCCCATCAATCATCTTTCCAAAGAAGTAATAAAGCCCTGGAATCAAAATCACACCGATCACTGTTCCGAAGATCATCCCACCCATCGAGGCAGCGCCAATCGTCCGGTTACCAATGGCACCCGCACCCGTCGCAGTCACTAAAGGCAACAAGCCTGCGATGAAGGCAAAAGACGTCATCAAGATGGGACGGAAACGTGCTTTTGCCGCTTCAATAGCGGCTTCTTTCAAGGGAAGCCCCTGGGCACGGCGCTGAACCGCATATTCAACAATTAATACGGCATTCTTACCCAAGAGCCCTACCAGCATAATGAGTCCGATCTGTGAATAAACATCGTTGGCCAGGCCCATTGCTTTCAGCAAGAAAAATGAACCGAAAATACCCGCCGGCAATGAAAACAAGATAGCCAATGGCAAGATAAAGCTTTCATATTGCCCGGCTAGCACCAGGTAAACGAAGGCGATGACCACAATGAAAATGACCACCGCCTCATTGCCGCGTTTAGCCTCATCGTAGGACAGTCCCTCCCAAGCAATGTCGTAACCATGGCTGAGCTTTTTGGCTGCGACCTCTTTGATCGCATCGATCGCATCACCGGAGGTATAACCCGCGGCGGGCATAGCCCTTATAACCGCTGAGGTATAAAGGTTATAACGAGTAATTTCATTCGGTCCCTGCGTTTTTTTCATCGTCATGAAGGCAGAGTAGGGAACCATCTGACCTTCATCGTTCTTTACAAAATAATTCAAAATATCTGTGGGATAACGACGATATTCAGGTTGTGCCTGAGCATAGACCTTGAAGAAATTATTGAATCGGATGAAGCCTTGCTCATAAGTACTGCCGATCATGATGTCGAGATTTTCCAAAGCCTTAGAGATCGATACATGCTTTTGCATTGCAAGCTTGTTATCAATGACCAGCTCATATTGAGGGAAATTGGCGGCGTACCAAGTAAAAAGACCCGTTAGCTCCTTCCGTTGACGCAATTCACCCATGAATTCTTGGGTGACCTTATCGAAGGCCTGATAATCGATATTTTCTGATTTATCGAGGAGTCGTAACGCGAGGCCCGAGGCGGCGCCGTAACCTGGAACGGCAGGAGGCTCGAAGAACTCAATGACGGCACCGATATCCTTCACTTTTTCCTCAAGTTCGAGAATGACATCTTTGACGGAGTTTTTTCGTCCCTCCCAATCCTTGAGGTTAATGATACAAGTCCCTGCATTGGACCCGCGGCCTTCCGTAAGAACCTCATAACCTGAAAGAGAAGACACCGATTGAACACCTTCGATGCCCTTGGCGATTTCTTCAAGCTCGTGGGCGACTTTGTTGGTCGTTTCAATCGTAGACCCTGGTGGGGTCTGAATGATGCCGTAAATCATGCCCTGATCCTCACCCGGTATGAAACCAGCCGGCAGGTTCATACCTAGACCATAAATACCCAGCGAAAAGAGTCCAAAAGCGCCGAGGGTGACGACGCGGCGCGTGATCACCAGGTCAAGAATCTTTAGGTACCGACCCGTGATCTTTTCAAAGAAACGATTAAAGGCATCAATAAAAATACTGATGGGTGTCCGCCGCTTTTTTTGTCCATGCGTATTTTTTAGGATGATGGCGCAAAGGACCGGGGTAAGAGACAACGCCACAAAGGCTGAAATCAGAATGGAAGAGGCCATCGTGATCCCGAATTGACGGTAGAAAACACCGACCGGACCCTCCATAAAAGTGATGGGAATGAAGACCGAAATCATAATGAGGGTGATCGCGATAATGGCGCCTCCAATCTCACCCAAGACCCTTTTTGAAGCCACATAAGGACTTAAGTGCTCCTGCTCCATCTTGGCGTGAACGGCTTCGACCACCACGATCGCATCATCCACCACGATGCCGATGGCCAACACCAAAGCGAACAAAGTAATGAGGTTGATGGAGAGGCCAAACGCCTGCATCACCGCGAAGGTGCCGACCAAAGAAACCGGAATAGAGAGAATCGGTATCAGTGTCGAGCGCCAATCGCCAAGGAAAATGAAGGTCACAATGGCGACAAGGACAAACGCCTCAGCCAGGGTGTGAAGGACCTTATGGATCGATGCATCCAAGAATCTTGAGACGTCATAGTTGATCTCGTAGTCCATTCCCTCCGGGAAAGAGGCCTTCATTTCCTCCAGCTTCTCCTTGACGTCATCGATGACTTTTCTGGCGTTGCTGCCATAGTTTTGATTCAGTACGATAGAAGCCGATGGATAGCCGTCCTTATCAGAATAGATACTCCAGAATTCACTATTAAGATCAACCGTTGCAATATCCTTGATACGAAGTATTTCTCCTTGTGAGTTAGCCCTAACAATGATGTCACCATACTCTTCTGGTTTATTAAACCTTCCCTTATAAACCAATACATATTCCTTGGACTGGGCCGTAACACCCGTACTTTGACCCAAACGTCCCGGACGCCCTATGACACTTTGCTCTCCAATAGCCTTCATGACCTCTTCTGATGAAACGCTATAGGCACGCATCCGCTCGGGATTGAGCCAGATTCTCATTGCGTACTGCCGAGATCCCAGGATTCTGGCTTGTCCGATACCATTGATTCGCTGAATCTCCGGAATAAGACTGACATATGCGTAGTTAAAGAGAAATTTCTGGTCTGCGTTTTTGTCTTTACTGAATAAATTGATATACATCAGCATGCTCGGCTGAACACGCTGAACCCAAATACCCTCAAGAACGACCAGCTGCGGCAGACGACTGACTTGGGTGTCAAGACGCGTCTTCACGTCAATCATCGCTTGAAGGGGGTCCACGCCGAGATCAAAGAGAACCTGAATGGTGGCTTCACCGGCACTGGTCGCATCAGAAAGGATATATCTCATGCCAGGGACACCATTGATCGCCCGTTCAAGAGTGATGATGGTGGAGTTGACAAGAACATCGCCACTGGCCCCTGGAAACGAGAGCGATACGGTTACCCGAGGCGGGGCAATATCTGGAAATTGGGAAACGGGGAGCGACTTAATCGATAGAAAGCCCATGAAAAGAATCAAGAGCGATGCCGCTATCGCCATCACCGGACGATTGATGAAAATACTAAACATATTTTTAGACGTCTCGATGTGGTTATTCAGCCTGGAGGCGAAGGGTCGAGCGCAGCTCTTCTGTTGATAGCATTTTTACTTCAACAACGTCACCTGGATGCACTTTCCTCAAACCATCCATCAAAATGATATCGCTATCATTAACACCCTCTTTAATAAGGAAGTATCCAGGCATTTCCCCATCCACCTGAATCAATTTTTGAACAATCTTTTTTTGATCATTAACAACATAAACATACATCTTATCTAAGACCTCAAAAGTTGCCTTTTGCGGTATGACGAGCGTATTTTTTCGGGGAACATTCATAACGACTGTTCCGGTCTGCCCATGCCTTAGAATATAGTCTGGATTGGGAAAGGTGGCTCTAAACTCGATGTTTCCATGCGTATTATCGAAATCCGCTTCGATCGTTTCAATAATCCCCTCTTGATTGAATATTTGGCCATTAGCCAATTTAAGCTGAACCTTTTTATAGGTATCACTATTGTTATGCATCTTATATTCTAGGTATTCCGTCTCTGGAACATTGAAGTAGACCCACAACTTACTGATTTCAGAAAGTTTTGTAAGGAGCTCCCCCTCTTCAAGAAGACTCCCATTCCTGGCCAAGAGATGATCCATAATCCCATCAAAAGGTGCCTTAATGTCGGTGAAGCTCAGATGCGTTTCCGCGAGCATCACCTCCGCATTAGCCCTGTCTAGCCTCGCCTTGGCCATGGCCAATTCATTTTTTGATACGATATTCTTTTCAGCCAATCCTTTCGTATTGGTATATTCGATATTCATCGCACTAGCTTCGGCCTGCGCCTTCAGAAGCTCAGCCTGATAGATCTTGGGCATAATCTTGAACATCAACTGCCCTTTATGAACCATTTGCCCCTCATCGACGTAGATATTTTCTAAATATCCCCGCTCAAGGGCTCTTACCTCGATATGCCTAATGCCATGAACCTGGCATACATATTCATTTTTTATATTGATATCTTCACGAAATGGAGTAGCCGCCTCGTATTTCGGTGTTTCTTGATGCTCTTCTTCATGGGGCTGACAACCCGCCATCAATAATGATATTGAAATCAGTGAGGTATAGAGCTGAGCTTTATTGATCATTTTTAAAGGGGGCTTTATGTTCGGTTGATTGCACGCACTGGGTCGACGCCTCATCTGAAATGCTTGGGCATCGACAGGCCTATGGCGCGCGAAGATGCCTAGTGGCCCATGATGAAAAACGCATTTTTAACCTTGGAGCCAGCAAGGACCCTTTTGCCCTCCATGACCAAAGAGAGATTCTTTAAGGCCGATCGAGCGGAGACATGGGCCCTCATCAGATTCATTAGCAGATTCCGAGCCAACGAGGTTCAGGTCGAATATCACATGGATATCAGATGGTTACAGATCCATCATCAGATCCTTCGATCATTTAAATCGCGATACCGGTGCATTGAAACCTTCGCCATGGCTCAATTCCTTCATCTGATTAGGAGGGCAAGGCTGCTCGCTTTAGGTCGGTTTGGGTGTTGCCACCTCACTCGATGAGGGGGGGGCTTAAAGGGCCAGCCCTTTTTTAGAATTCGACGTGGGCCCTAAGGCCATAGATGTTGACTGGGCCGCGATCGGCGTTGTAGGCAGGGTTTGCGATGAACTGGTAATCGGCGCTAATCCAAACGGGATTAAAGACGTTGTAACTATAAAAAAGATCGACGCCGTGTTCTGAGGCTTGCTTGATGGCGCCATCACCGATAAATCCGTCGATACCGCCCATCCCCAAATATTGGGCATGCGACTTGGAGATCCAGCCCTGGGAGTAGCCAAGCCCCACCAAGTCTCGCTCGCGGCCCCAACGCTCCCCTTTGATCAACGTCCCAAGGGACAGTGAGCGATCGGTCGAGGTATAGGAATAGACCTCGGTGCGACCATCGTTGTACATCCCTCGAAGAAAAACACCGATGTCCGAGGTCAGCTGCTGCTCAAAATTGATGCCGATGCCCATCTTGATGTTGGCCTTCCGCGCCCAGCAAAGATCAGGGGCGCCACTGTTTTGAGAATCGTAGTTAAAACTGGTACAGGTGGTGGCGTTATATTTCTGGGGATTTGAATCAAAGATCGCGATCGCATCCTTGAAGGTCCCCATATTTTCACGATTCCTGAATCCGAGAATTCGAATCACACCCGGCTGGTCAAACAGCTCGTGGTTATGCTCCACTTCAATCTGATCGCCATAGTACTGAAAGATATTCCAGTCCAAGGTCAGCTGGTTTGGGTGATAAGGCGCGATGAATCGCCCCCATCGAAGTGCCCACTCATCATGAAAATACTGCGCCGTGAGACCCCAGGTATAGCCACGGGCATCGGCTGCAAAGTCAAAGGCCGCGTAACTTAAAAAAGCCATATTGAGAAACTGTCGCCGAAGGTCCCCGGAAAACCGGTTTTTATCGAAGACATCAAGGACACTGTAGTTGCCGGCCGTGAGGACCAACCGCTGGCTTTTCTCTGTGGTTCCAAGCTGAAGAGGGTCCGACTCCATGAAGACGTCACTCCCTCCAAACCCAAAACTCTGTTTGTAATAAACCCGAGACAAATAGACCGCGGGAAGTTCCTGGCCATTCTTTTGAAGCTCAAAGTTCTGGATCACGCTCCCCAAACCTTTGAGGTTCGAGAGGGGACGCTCGGAAATGATTTCGGGCGCGGCATAGACCTCTCCCCCATCCCAAAGCTTGACCCCCACATAAGCACTGGCGGTCCCCGTAAAGGTCGTCTCATGATTCGGCAGAAGAGAATTGGGGCTACCATTCAAGTTGGTATAAAGCGCGTGGAACGGCGGCTTCCACTGATAAATATAGGTCGCCTGACCATAAACATTCCAGGATTCATCGGCGAGATCATGAAGTCCTGCGTTGGAGAGGACGTTCATGATGTCCCATTCATCTTCCTCGTGGGGACTCGGCTCAGCCGAATCCGCCAGGAGCCGGGCAGAGGACAAGAGAGATAAGACCAGGGAGAGCGCTCTAATCCAATTCACGCGGGCTAAAGAAGGGGGGGTTGGGGCTGATGAGGAAAGAAGGGGCAAACGGGACTGGCCTCGCATATCGCTTCGATCGGAAGGAATTAAGCTTAAAGGGTCACACCAGAATAAAAGGATGGTGCTGACCAAAGAAATACAACATGATGCAGATCAGTCAATCATTGTCCTTGAGCCACAATAATAAAACCACCTCGTGCCCATCATTATTCATGTCCTCGTAGGGATTTTGGCGGCAGGTTTAGCGTATGCACTTTGGGGAGACCCTTCTCTTCTCATCAGCCTCCCCTACGTTGCCGTGACCAGCGTCAATCTCGCATTCATGGCGTGTTTTTTTCATTTCAAACAAACACACTTTGAGTCTGACCACCACTCACTGATCCAGCGTTTGCTCATCACTTGGAGCAAGGCCCTGCTGGTCACGGCCGCTCTTCTCTACCTCTTTGGAGCGAGCACCGCGATCAGCCCGCAATGGTTGATCGGCTGGTTCAGTCTAAGCGTCATCGGCAGCGCTCTCGTTAGCGCGGGATTCACCCATTTCAGGGCGGCCGATCGATTACCTCTTCCCGCCTGTCGGATCGCGATCGTGGGCGGAGGTCCCGAGGGCCGAAGACTGATCGACCATCTATCAAACGCCAGCCAGGATCAATACCACATCCTCGGGGTCTTTGATGATCGGCGGGCCGGCCGTGACACAGACGACCATCATGCAGCAGAGCATCGACCGAAGGATCTTGGCAATACGGATGACCTGATTGAATTCAGCAAGACCACGCCCCTTGATCGCATCATTATCGCGCTGCCGATCCGAAGCGATTCAAGAATCCATGACATCATTCATACCTTGAGAGTGATCCCGATACAGGTTGATATCTATCTCAGTCCTTTTAATGATGCGCATCATGATCTGGCCTATGAACAACTCGGAAGGGCCGCCATGCTCCGCGTGGTCAGAACGCCTATTGGTCCTTTGGGCTTGGCGGTCAAGCGGACCATGGATTTGATACTGACCATCCTCGCGATTCCGGTGCTTGCCTCGATCTGCCTCCCGATCGCTTTAGCCATCAAGTTCGAAAGCAACGGCCCTCTTTTTTATGAACAAATACGCGGCGGCTATCAATCCCAGCGCTTCCGCCTTTATAAGTTCAGAACGATGTTTCATCGTCATGTGGCCGGCAAGATGGTTCAGGCCACCACCAACGACCCTCGCATCACCCGCGTTGGAAAAATCCTTCGGCGATTCAGCCTTGATGAATTACCGCAACTCTATAACGTCTTGATCGGCGATTTGTCCTTAGTCGGCCCAAGACCACACGCCACCGACATGGACGAAGTCTATATCGACCAGCTGGACCAATATATATCTCGCTATCGGGTCAAACCAGGGCTCACGGGCTGGGCTCAGATTCATGGCTTTAGAGGCATGACTGATACCCCAGAAAAAATGAGAAAACGACTCCGGTATGACCTTTATTACATTGATCACTGGTCCTTAGGGCTTGATCTTCTGATCCTTTTAAGGACGTTCCGTGTCGTGATGAATGGCAGGAATGCGGTCTGAACATGCAAACCTCCAATCCTCCCAAAACCCCTTCCCTTAAAAACCCTGACGCCTGGCGGTTCTTTCGTGGACTCCTCTTCCTGCTGATGGCCCCCTTATCGATCGACCCCCTTTGGGCACAAACACCGTCGCTGTTGAAGGGTGTCAACGTAAGCCACTGGCTCACCTATGATGGACGACAACCCATCACCCAGAAAGACATGACGATGATCAAAGCCCATGGCTTTGATCATATCCGGATCCCCTTTAACCCTCAGAATCTCGGCTGGACCCTCGATGGCACCCAAGACCTTCAGCCGCTCCCCTTTGAGCGCTTGGATGCGGCGATTCGACTCGGGATGGATGCAGGGCTCAACGTCATCATCGACTTCCACCCGGATGAAGCCCTCAAGCAGCAGATTGAGGAAGACCCCACCGTCCGAGCGAATTTCATCGCAGTTTGGGGTCATATAGCCAAGCATTATGGGACTTGGGCGGAACAGGTTCTGGCCTTTGAACCTTTAAATGAGCCCCAATTCTGGGGCTCCGATAACCCTAAGGGCTGGACATCACTGCGCGACGATATCCTTAAAAGCATCAGAAAGCACGACCTAAAGCACCTCGTTCTGCTGTCCGGTTTTCATGGTGGAGGACTCGAAGGGCTCCTTCAAACACCCCCCTTAAAGGATCCCTTGATTCTCTACACCTTTCATTATTACGACCCCCAGCTGCTCACGCATCTTGGAGCCACCTGGCCGCCTTACAGCAGCAATGTCAACAGCATGTTCTCAGGGCTTCGATACCCGAGCGACCAAAACACCGAGAAAAATATCCTATTGAATGACCATGGGCAGACCCATCCGACTCTGGTGAACCGTGCCATTCGTGACTATGAGGCCCAGGATTGGGGTTATGCACGCATTCTTAAAGACATGCAGCGGGTCGCCACTTGGGCTTCAGCCCATCAGGTTTCGGTGATCTGCAATGAATTTGGAATTGCACGATTTGCGGTGAGTCAACAAACGCGTGCGGCCTGGCTCCACGATGTCAGCGACGTCCTAGAGTCGCTGCACATGGGATGGACCGTCTGGGATTATGCCGATGTCTTTGGCATCAGCGCCCTCACGAAAGATCAAAGACTGACGGCCGATGGCGTTGAGGTTCCCATGGATGACAAACCACCCCACCGACAATTTATTGAGGCGAATCTTGTCGCCCTCATCAAACCCAAGACCACAGCAAAAATCCCCGAACGAAAAGGCGAGCCTCAGCAACGGTAAACCGCCCTCAGCCGAAAAAAAAAGGGCCGTTGTGTTTAAATGGATCATCCATGCTGACGGTTTCATCGGCATAGCGGCAACGCCCCCACCCCTTCATGCCCTCTTTCTCCTTAGGGGAAAAAACCGATCGACATGACTACCCCATCAGCGACCCCTCACAGCGCCGTGTCCCGCGAAGAAGCGATCACCCTTTTCAATCTCTTGAATCCAAGCCTGATCAAAGGCGAAGGTAAAGTCATTGAATTCATTGCGGCTAAAGGGAAGGAAGGCACCTCAACCATCGCCCGCGCGCTCGCCCTGATCGCCATTGAATATAGCGCCCATCCTGTCTTACTGATTGACTTTGGTGCCGGCCAAAACAGTCAGATTGATTTCTTTAGCCAACCCGAACAAGAGGCGCGCTATGGAACACTGAAGCCCTTCAACGACTGGCGGATAGATCCTTTGGCCCTCTCGCATCCAACACCTTTGGTGCGGACACCTGAACTGACCCTCATGAAAGTCGGCGACTCTTCATTAATCATCGCCACTGTTCAAATTCATTCTGGAGAAAACATTCATCTTGGGGGCGCTCCTGCGTTCTGGACGGCGGTCAGAAAAGAAGCCGTCTTAACCATTGTCGATGCACCCGACGCCGCCACCTCTTATACCGGGATCGCTATCAGCGTTAATATGGACGCCGTTGTCCTCGTCATCGCCGCCGAAATGACCCGATCTCCTGTGGTCCAGAACCTCACTGATAGGCTCAAGGCTCAAAATGCACCCATTGCAGGCATCACCTTCAACAAAAGAAAAGTCTACATCCCCGATGGGATTTATAAGTGGCTTGAGTATTTATAATGATCCCATGGCCAGGTGTTCATCGAAACCCACGATCCACGGGCCATAGCGGCATCATTCAGGGTGCCTTCTTAGCGCTCGCGATCGCGCCTTCGAGCGGACTTCCAGACAGTTTGCAGCCACCCATCATTCCAGGCTATCTCATCAGCCCCCACTCCCAGGAAGGGTCCACCGAAGGGGCTGACCCGATAGGCCGACTCAATTCCGAGGCGGATGCCCCGCTGAGAGACTCGCATTCTTTTGAAGGCAGTGACTTCAGTGAGGATCGACCGCCCCCTTATGTCATTCTCCTTGGCCGGAAGAACCGCGATCTCGCCAATCCTTCAAGATTCATTCAGCCAGACCAACAAAAAGATACCTGGCTTAGGTTTTATCCAAGAAATCTTGAGTACTTCCTAAAATCAGGTGCCGTTTCAAAAAAATCCCCGGCCATCAAAAATCTGGTTCTCCATACCCTCGGCGCCATGCCTCATAAACAGTGGGATACCCTCCCGGGGAGCAGCTACCCGATGCTGCAAGTTGAATCGTCAACCGGCCAACTACTCAATCGATTGGACGGCACGATCGCCGGTCTCAGAGCACCGAGTGACGGTGCTCTTGAGCTTTTTATTGGTGATGAGGGCGAGATTGCGCTCCGTCATACCCCCATGGAACTCAAGATCATGACTTTAGACGGCGATTACAGAATCACCGTTAGACGGAATGACCCTAACAGTCAGTGGCTGGATTAACCGGCCTTGCATTCACCGATGAAAGATACCTCATGAGACATCCCCTCCTTACCGCGTCAATGCTCCTGATGTCGCTTTTCTTGTTAACCGGCTGCCCCCATCTGCAGCCGGTTGAAAGTCATCGAGAAGCCTTTGAGACTTGGAATGAAGCCTATTCGGGGTATCGGTTCTTGCCGGGTGATGAACTTGATATCAAACTCCTCTATAACCCTGAATTCAGTGACCGCGTTATCGTTTCTCCCAATGGGAAGATTTATCTCGATCTCGTGGGGAGCGTCGATGTCCTTGAAAAGCGGCCGGAGGAGGTCGCAGAAGAGGTACAGCGCCTTTTTTCGCGTGATTTAAAACACCCCAAGGTCACCGTCTCCCCAAGGCAGTTTGGCTCTCAGGTGATCTACGTCGCAGGCGAAGTCGTCAAACCCGGCATGATGAAGCTCGCCTATGGCATGAGCGTGTTGCAGGGGGTCCTTGAGGCGGGCGGCCTTCTCGATACGGCAAACCTTGATGAGATTATTCTCTTAAGACGAACACCCAAGAACACCTCGATGCTCAGAACCGTCAAGCTTCGGGAGATTCTAGAAGGAAAAGCCCCCAACGAAGACGTCCATCTCCAGCGGTTTGACATCGTCTTTGTGCCCCGATCCGATATCGCGCAAGCCGACCTCCATGCCTCACAGTACATCGACAAATTGATTCCGGTTCAGCGCTCCGCCTTCGTCGGATATTATCCGGGTCTTAAGTAACTCCTTTTATGGCGCCGTTTCAAGCGGCACCGGAAGACAGCGCCCTCCTGCACTGAGCGGGTTTTTTGCATAACAAGCTTCACCAAAGGAACAATCCACCGCGTAAGTGCAGCGCTTGGGGCCTTTTAAAACCCCTGGATCTGTCGCTTGAGAAGACTTTCCAGGAAGGCCTTCTAGAGGGGCCTCGTGGAGGACACACACCCCGCCCCCCTCACCCCCAACGCTGAAGACACAGTAGCCCAAAGAACACGCGTCATCGCTCTCACAGCCAAGATCCTCGGCCTGAAGGGGGCCCAGTCCAATGAGGATTAAAACGATCAGGCGGAGGGTCAGGGCTTGAGAGCGCCTTAGCGTCAGAAGATCGGCCCTATGAAGATGAACCATGCCGGCCACCCTCCTGTGGACTCCGCCTTTGACGCTCTTCATAGCCGAGCATCCTTTCAAGAGCCAAGGTGATGGATCGGTTTCGCCCAACGGTTTCGATCGGGAGCGGATAAAACCATCGAAGCAAGCGCTTCAAAGGACCCTCCGGCAAACCCAAAAGCGCGCGACTCAGCCGATTAGAGACCGTCAACATCGTGCCATCGGGGCGCTCCTCCCACGCCACTAGGGTGTCCTCAAAGCCATAACGTTTGGAGAGGGTTAAAGGATCCTGACTTTTAAAGCAGCCGAGCATCCTGATCTTAAGATCAAGGTCCTCTTGGGTCATCTCGAGTCGGTAGAGAGGGCGACCATCGATCCCATCAGGAGATCCCCGATACTGGATGAGGCCAAACAACCAACGCGCGCACACGGTGATGACCTTCTGGGGCGTGTATTTGAGAGAAAGGAAAGGGCTATATTCAGGCGCCTCATAAACCGAAACGCCTGCCCTTGGAAGAAGATGTTTTGAAACCCGATGGTTCAGAAGATCATGCTCGATATGGCCTCCCTCAAAGAGCGGCATGACCATCATCGTCGGCTTGAACGCATCCATCACATCAGCGATGGCCTCTATAGCCCGCTGCTGATCTTCATCATCAGCGCCCTGGCTCCTCGAAAAAAGATGGCGGTGGTCGATGGCCTCAGGGCCAACACCGATCAAACCCCACGCATCGATCGCCTCTTGTTGCCGAAGCAGGGCCATCTCTTGAGAGGCATCTTGAACCCCATAGACAATCCGAATAGCCCCCCGAAGCTTCACCGTCTTGATAGCAAGCCCGCCCGCGGCAATGACACAATCATCTTGATGAGGTGCCAAAATCAAAAGCCTTATGGGCCTTTGAAGATGAAACGGTCGACGCCCTTTTTGGAGCCTCAGGAGAGCATCCGCGACGAGGACCGACAGGCCCAGGTAAAAAACAAAAGGCATCAGCCACCATGAAGGCCCCAACCCCAAATCCTGATGGAACGACAAAAAACCCATGAGGGCGCTCACTCCTAGGAGGCTCAGGAGAACAGCGAGGGGATCCTGGGTAACCCAGAGACAAGGAGGCCCAAAGGCCGCTGCCTTAGGGCCGATCAAGATCCATCTCCCATCACCATGTACTGCCGAATTCGGGAGGCCAGTTGGGCTGCATGCTCATTTAAAAAACCGCCCGACCCAGACGTTAATGACGCCATGGCCTTCGTCATAGCGCCTTCAAAGTCACGTTCCGTCATGGCAACGAAGACACCTTCCCGCTGAAAAAGCCATTCCAAATCATCTAATTGATGATCGCTGGTGTGTTCATGATAGGCCACCCGTCGCGGCATCAACACCAGGGATTTACCTAATTCGAGCGCACTGATGATGGTCCCCATACCGACGTGAGCCACGATGATTTCAGCGGCCTCAAGCCCCGCTCTAAAATCAGCAGGCGACATCGACCGCGTATAACGAAGATGGCTCGGTTGAAAATCCCCGGATCCAATCTGAGCAAAGACGTCAACCGAGGGATGGGCCTTCGCCCAGGCATCCACCGCTTGGATCAAACGGTCAAAGGGTTGATTGGAGCCCACTGTGACAAAGATCAAAGGATGCTCCCCCAATAATCGGGACCTTTTGGGTGGCTTAAGGACGGCCACTGGGTCAGCCAGACAGAGGCGAAGGGTCGTGCAAGGCGCCCTGACAAAGACAGGGTCTTAGAGTTAGCAAGACTGTCGATCCAGAGGGTTCTTGCCCCCATCAGGCGCCCAAGGATCAGTGCCATCAACCCTGGGGCGGCCCCGGTGGTGATGACCACCTCAGGCTTTTCCCGCCAAAGAATAGGAATGAGTTCAAACAGCAGTCTTAAAAATTTCAAGCGATCCCATCGATTAGCATCTTGAATCAAATAAAACCGGTTCCCCTCGACATCGGCGCTATAGGCTGCGTTCACCGTAGCAAAAGCCACATCCATCCCTTCAAAAGCACAACGCAGGTGCATCAACTGAACCCAATGTCCGCCCGCCGACGAGACCGCTAAGACCTTGATAGGGGTTTTCCTAAGAGCAACTGGCCGCTCTGTGGATTTTTGAAGGACTTCAAGATAGAGGCGCTCGATCATGGGAAGGATCTGAGTCTTAGTAAAATGCTGCCGAATCAGTGATCGTGCGGAACGACCCATCAGGATTCGAAGCGTAGGATCCCCCTGAAGTCGAAGCAATTCAATCAACAACGCCTTTCGATCACCCGGAGCAATCAAGAGGCCATCGACGCCGTGGGTGATGACTTCTGGAATCCCGCCGACCCGGGTCGTAATCACAGGAAGCCCGGCCGCCATGGCCTCAAGAATCGCCATGGGCATCCCCTCGTGATAGGACGGTAAGACCAGACAGTCAGCCTCTGCCAAAAGAAGGGACTTCCTCTCATCATCCACCCACCCTAGAAACCCAACCGATCCCCTAAGCCCCAGCGTCTCAACTAACGCTTGAAGCCTTTGATCATCCCCCGTTCCGGCCAGTAATAGCCGAGCCTCAGGAGAAACCTTCTGCAGAGATTTAAACGCATGAAGGAGATCAGAAATTCCTTTGCGCTCAATCAGCGCCCCGAGAAAAAGGACCGTAAAAGCCTTTGATCGATGTTGCTTGAGTGGGATCTCTTTTAAGGGAACATAGTTTGGGATCACCACCACCTTCGCCTTCGGCGCAATCGATCCTAGCCAGTGTCTCAAGGCTTCTGAGAGAACGATCACCCCCTCCACCCGCGCCAAGGTCCTTTGGATACATCGCTGACGATAGGGACCTAAGGATTCATAAAAAACCTGAAACTCCGAGCCATGGAGATGGAGGATTGAGGGCACACCAAACCACCCCGCCATCTCCATGAGCACCGATTTTCGCCAGAAACTTCCCCGCATGGCGAGGTGGACGTGCAAAAAGGAGACCCGCTGTTGCAGCAACAAGATGAGGAGCTTTAAGCCTTTAGAAAAGGCCATCCAAAGGCGGGATATGAGCGTCCCTTGATCGTGGGTCCAAAGCGATTGGAATCCCCATCGATCGATCAAGCCATCCCGGCGATAGCCCTCGACCACCTCTAGGATTCCACCGGGTTGGTGGGTCGAAAGCATGAGAGGCGTCCTCATCAGGGATCCAGCGGGGCTTTGAGAGGATCCCACCGCCGATAGAATCGACGGTTCCATAACGAAAACTGCCACAATTCATAGTAACCCATGACCCGGTTCTTGATGGGGAGAGGCAGCTTCAGGACGATCCCCTTGAGGGCGGCAAGAAGCCACGACCTCGAACCCCACGGAGCGGCTTTAGGGTTTTGGGGCGGTTTCGAGACGCCCTCATACATCATCCGATAGCGGGATTGAATCGGATATTCTAAGAAGGGGGTAACCGGACTCATCCGGGTGGCTTCAACCATCATCGTAATGGGTCTTTTTGAAAAAAGGCAGATCGGTCTTCGCGCGATGAGGGCATCCGTCACTTGATAGCACTGGCGGCTCGGGGCCAATTCAGCACTCAAAAAGGGATACTCCTCCAGGAGGACGTGGTGCAATAAAAAACCATTGGCGGGCTCTAAGACCCTAAAGAAGAGATCGGGGCTGAATTGATAAAAGGCCTGACCACTTTGATTGTTGCAGAGGGTAAAGATGAAAAGTTGGCCACCGGTTTTGACCATATTGAGGCAGTTAGTGAGGGCCACCGGGTAGTTGAAAACATGCTGGATGGTCCCCCCATCGATGACGACATCGTAGTGCTGGTGAAGACGTTGATCGACCGGGAGGTTGAGATCGTGGGTGAGGGTCGCGCCTTCATAATCGGAATAATCGATACTATCGACCACCTCCGCCCCTAAGACCTGTCGGATAAAATCTTCGGCGTACTGGCTTTTTAAGACGGAGTCCGCATCGATCTTAAGATCGAAAGCCTTCGCCAGCTGATCAAGCTGGTGTTTGGATAAAAAAAACCGGAGCCGGCCCACCATGAGCGTCTTCCGGAAGGTCACTCCTCGGCGCTTGGCCCGAATCAGAAGCGCTGCATTATTAAAGGTCATGCCCATCGTTGAGTCTCCCGGTTAGACACGGTTTTCAGGGAACCCCAAGGGGCCACGATCAGTCGCTTCAGGTCTCATGGTGCCGCATGGTGTTGCAGACCCCAACAGACCCTCTCATACGCATCGAGGATCGGATCAAGATCAAAATCATGCGCGCGCTTGATCAAAGCCTCGCGGTCTGGGATTTCATCCAGCGCTTTGAGAATAGCGCCTGCCAGTTGATCAGGATCATTCACCGGGACCAGCCGCCCGTCCCGTCCGCCCCGGAGAACCTCCCGGGGCCCTCCACAATCGGTCGACACGACGGGCGTCCCGACGAAAAGCGCCTCGACCAGGACATTGCTAAACCCCTCCCAGCGCGATGAAACGACCAACAGGCGAGCGGCCCTGAGATAGGCCACCGGGTTTTCTACAAAGCCTAAAAAGGCGATGCACTCTGAAAGCCCCAAACGCACCATCAACGCTTCAAGGGCCGCTCTTTGAGGACCTTCCCCGAGAATCATCAAACGAACCGGTCGAATCGCCCTAACCCTTCTCATGGCTTCCAAAAGAAGAGAGAAATCTTTGATCGGATGGAGGCGACCCACCGCCATCACCAAAGGGATCGTCTGCTCTTTGAACCAGGGGTGATCAACGATGTCCTTTGTTTGTGCAAGGAGTTTGGGGGTGACGATCGGATTGTAGATGCGATGAATCTTTTGACCCTGGACCCCGAGACACTCAAGATCCCGTTTGATGTTATCGGAGACCGCAATGAGGTCATCGACTAAGGGGTAAAGAAGGCGCACCAGATAAGGTTCCAGCGTTCTTTTCCACCCCGTCGAGACCTGAGCATCATGACTCACGTGACTGTGAACGGTTGGGATAATGCGACTTGAACCGCCCGCCAAGAGCCCCGCGATGATAGCGAGGAAATTGGTGTTCTGAAGCGCTGACAATAAAACCTTCGGCGGGGAGGTCTTGAGATAGGACACCAGATCCCACAACCCGAGCATCAACCGTGACCGGTTGAAAAAAATAACTCGAACATTCTTTGGCTGCTCACCCACATAGGCGCCCTGGCGCTTGATCGAGACCAGATCAACCTGATAACCCCGCGCGGCAAAACCCTCCGCGATGGACAGCATCACCCTTTCAGCGCCGCCACCCCCAAGATCGTTCAAAAAAATCGTCACATCAACCATCCTTAAGGCCTATTTAAAGTAGATCCAGACCGAAGGGCGCTGCGCACTCGAAGAGAATCGAGCCTCCGGGTGATCTTGGGATGGGGCTCCCCTCGTTTCTCAGAATAGGCCATCGCGCCGATCACCGTGACCACCAAAATACTAAGATTGGTGGTTTTGGTGGCGAGAATATCGCTGCCTGAGGCAATAATGAGAAAGGCAAGGGCCGCCAGACGAATATTGAACGCCGCCTCTCGAACCAGATTCGCCATCCAAAACAAGAAGGCTACGGTAAAAAGAATGAGCTGGATGACGCCAAGCTGAATCAGCAAGATGACCCAAAAGTTCTCAAAATTAAACCAACCCATCCGAAGCTGGGTCAGGTTCTTGACCCCTTCAGGGCCCGAACCAAACCACCATTCTTCAAGACTCAAATGCCGGAGCATCAGGACCGATTCGATCCTGGCGGATGCACTTTGATCCCAGTAGAGCGTTTCAATGATTCGGGTCCCAAGATCCAGCGAAAAAATCATCATCAAAGACACCAAGAAAATTAAAAGCCCAAGGAGCAGGCTGCCCATGGTCTTCTCAACACTGATGGTTCGGGATCTGATCGATGCCATTAAATCCCGTTGGTAAATCATCAAAAGGCAGACGAGCACGATGATGAACGCCGACCGACTTCCAAACCCTAAGAGCCCAAGGAGGAGGATCGGGATCAGGATCAAAAACACCTTCGAGGGCATCACCAGCGAGGCTAATAAAACAGGGACCGTGCGTCCTGCACTTTCAAGGGGGTGACTCGCCAGCGCCGCTGACCGAAAAAACTCCTCCCGATGGGCCTCCCCAGCAATGAGATAGGGCAGCAGTCGCCATCCGCTGGCCGCCTCGAGGATCCCAAGCACCGCATTCAGCAAGATCACCACGACAATGAGATGAAACGTTCTTCTTCTGAAGATCTCTGATTCAGCCAACAGCAACCAGGCGAGAGCACCGGGGACGATGAGGCCATCGATGTAAAAAGCGACCCCCGATATCCCAAAGCGCAACACCGTGATGACCGTCACTAAAGAGGCGATCAAGGGGTAAATCCAGACCATCGGTTTCTGTTGGGCGACTTCACCGAGCGATGACTGAAAGGAACGCTGGGCCAGGCATGCGAGGAACGCTACAAGGATCAGGTAGCTGGATGGGTGTATTTTGATAAAGGGTGACCCGCCGGGAAGGTTGTAGGGAATTCCAAGGAGCACCAAAAGGTTTGCTGGAAGGACCATCAAGGCCAGAATGCCAGCATAGAGGAGCCACCGGGGGAGACGTCGCTGATCAGGACCAAGAACCTGCCGGTCACCACAAGCCGCGTCTTGCAAGCGTCTCTCCGCCTGACTGATGACTGAGGGTTCAATCCTCATCGTGGGTCTTCGCTCCAACGTACGCGATGAGGCCTTGGCGGATGACGCCTGGATTCAGCAGACCCATGATGATGAAATACACCAAGATGCCGCTGAAAACGCCCCAAGCGATGCCGAGAACCGTGGGTTTCAAAGCCATCTCCTCGATCACCAAGAACATGACCAGGCACCCAAAGAGTCCTTTTAAGGCCTCGGGCCAGGAGACAAAAGGAACGCGCATGTGGCGACGGGCAAAAAAGACGCTCAGACCCATACCAAGCCCATAGGACACAATGGCACTGATCGGGGCACCCTCGATACCCAGAACAGGGATTAATATGACGTTTAATGCCACATTCAAGATCAAGGTCACCACCAAGATCATCGCGAGGGTATCGGGTTGCTGGGTTAGTTGAAAAAACTGCGCGAAGTAATGCGCCATGAAACCTTTGAGCAAGGCCATCAGCGCCACCAGAGGGAGAAGGCGAGCGACGCCTTCACCGATCCCAGGCCCCAAAAGTGCAGTGGCCAGGGGCCAAGCCAGAACCACAATGCCAACCGCCATAGGCCAGGTCAACAGAACCAAGGTCGTGGCGGCCTTATTCATGACCATAGCCGCCGCCTCCGCGTTTCGATTCTCCATCACGTTGAATCCCATCGATGACGACGTGACCCCGACCCAAACGAAAACCATCATCAAAGGGCGATCGGCAAGTGATACTGCCGCACCATAGTGGGCCACCGCTTCAGGACCCAAAAGCTGCGCCATTAAAAACCCATCAACCGTCGTCAATCCTGCAAAAAGGATACTCACGATGAGCATCGGAGCACCATAACGCCAGAGCCGCAACAACATCTTTTTGGAAAAATCCCGCCACCGAAAAGCGCGCAGGAGCCAAGGCAGATCCATGAGCCCAATCAAGAGATTACTCACCAGTAACCCAAAAATGGCGGCCTCGGGTTGCCCGTCTGAGGAGGCCACCAAAAGAGTCCCAAGAAGAAACCCAACGATTGTCTGAAAGATCTCAAGGCGGCTATAGCGGCCAATCTCAAGACTATTCCGATGGACTTCAAGCCCGATCAGCACAAACCCTCGAACCAGCGTATAGGTGACCGTCACCCAAATCAACGTCGCGTCATGCAGAGGGCGTGCCGTAAAGGCTTCAATCAAGCCACCCAGGATCATCACCAAGGCCACCAGCAGCAGACAGGACCCATAGACGGTGGCGAGCAACCCAGAACGCGTGCCCTCACGGTTGGCTCTTGGAACCCAGCGGGCCGTCGCCATCAAGAAGCCACCAAAAAAAAGCCATTGCCCAAGGAACTGTGCAGAGAGCGCCAAGACATAATGACCAAACTGAATCGGCGTCATCAAGTGGCTGTAGATCATCAGTGAACCGATCCCCACCACCGCCTGGACCAGGTTAACCGGAAGATATCCGGTCAGATACCGGCGCCACTGATCAGGGTTCATCCAGTCCACCTCAAGCGAGGCGGATAGCGCTGGAAGCTCATTGGGAAAAGCGCTGAAGATCGCTGCGCTTCACGCTTTTGTGTCACGATAGGGGATGGATAAAAGGACCGGGATCCCTAAACCTTCCTCGACATCAGCAGGGCTTAAGTAGACCTGCCGAAGAGAGGTTCTAAGGAAGACCGCTGCCAGGGCAAATATTACCCCGATGACGATCGCAACGAGGGTCATCAGGACGAAGAAATTGACCCCCTGATGCGGCGCGGAAGGAGGCTGCATCACTCTCACATTATCCATTCGTTGACGGTCCATCTCTTCAAGGATGAGCGCTTCCTCAACCTTGTGTGAATAGGTCTTTAAATTCTCCTCAAGAAACTGGCGCTCTAATTGAAGGGCATCATAGGTGCTTTCAAGGCGATCAAAAGATTCAAGATCAAGACTGACGGCCACGATGTGCCCCTTGAGCGATACCCATCGGCTTTTAAGGGCAGCGGCATCCGCCGTTCGTCTTGCAAGGTCAGACTCCATTTCACCCAAAACCGGGTTTCTGCCTAAGCGACGATTCGAGGAAGCGAGGGGGCGGCTGCCCGCAAGGATCTGCTTCATGCCGGCAATCTGTTGCTCAATATCCACCACATATTGACTGTCTTCCTTGAATTTGGTGACCAGTTCATTTCTTCGGGCCTCTAAAGTCACCAGCGTCGTACGGGCATTACTCGCACTGTCCTGACTCAAATCCTCCTTGAAATCAATCACTTCCTTGGGAATTTTAAGAAGCCCAGCGTGGAGGGCTTTGACCCGTCCTTCGACCTCCTGAAGCTTCGTCTCCGCATCAATGAGGCTGGCCGTCAATTCGGCTTTTTGTCGAACTAAAAGAGATTTTTGCTCGGGAAAAGAATCAATTTTGTGGGTGATCCTGAAGTCTGTGAGCTTATTTTCTATCGTTGCGAGACGTTCCCCAAATCGGTCCCTTTGCTCCTTGAACATCCCGGAACGAATCTGCGAATAGGTACGAACCCGATGATCCTGATAGACCGAAATCAAAGCAGACAGGGCCTCTGCGGCAACCACCGGATCGTGGTGTTTGAAGGACAGATTGATGATGCTCGCATCCTTCACCGTCCATACCTTGAGATCCTTTTCAAAGCGAATAACAGCCTGCTCCTTGAGCATCTCCTGACGCTCCAGAAGCTTTTCAGCATAAAGGGCTGCCTTCGGTTCCCCTTTGATGAGGCCCTTGATCGTTAAGAAGACGCGGTCGATGAGGGACAGTTTGATGTGATCGATTTTTTTGGCGAGATCCTTATAGATCACCTGAATGCCGATCTTTTCAATCGCGCTGAGCAAGAGCTGCCGGTCATAGAAAAATTCAGATTCAGAGAGAACGATCGTCTCATTACGGACACTCAGCGAACCCGAGTCGGTCCCAGGCTCCTGATTCAAGACGAATTCGCGGTTAGGCAATACCAGGATTCGGGCTTCCGCCTGGTAAACGATCCCCATCATGGCTCCGAGCAAAGCACCAAGGAGTAGCGTCGCCACAAAGACATTCCGTGCCAACCTTTTTTCTCTGAACAATTTATTGAGGACGTCCCGAATCCCCGCGGGGGCTTCAGGCACTTCGAATGTGCTGTTCATGGTTGATTTTTATCCATTCGTTCTAGAGAAGCTTTATTTGGATTTCTTCGGGTCGGACAAACGTTAACGGCATGGGGAATGGCGGTGGATCAAACGGCCCTATCGCGATAGAACAAGCCATCGCTGACCATAACGCCGATCCGAAGGGCCTTATAACGTGGATAGACGCCCATCAATGAGGGGGGAGTTTTGGGTGTCATCAAGCGACTGTTCCAGGAAGACTTTGTTCCTGATCGGCGCAAGGGTGATCCCTCAGACTCCCTCTCATGATGCAATTTCTTCCATTCGCTTTGGCTTTGTAGAGGGCATCATCGGCGCTTGCAATCAGTTCACGGACCTCCGATTTGACCCGAGCCAGACTGAATACCTCCGGCGGTAGGTCTTGATCCTTGGCCCTAGTGCTAGAGACGCCAATACTGATCGTGATCGGCTCCAACAAGGCCTCGACCTTCGACCTTAAGGACTCGGCAACGTGCATCGCCTGATCGCTTTTGGTTTTAGGCAGAAGAACCACGAACTCTTCACCCCCAAAACGCGCGACAAAGTCAGCGGCTCTGCCGACGCCCGCCTTCAGGGCCTGAGCCAACTTCAACAGCATCGCATCCCCTTCAAGATGTCCAAATTGATCGTTGAAATCCTTAAAATGATCAATGTCGATCATCAGAACAGAGAGGCCCGCGGGCTCGCGGACCGCTCTTCGCCATTCATCCTCGAGGCGTTCCTCAAGAGCCCGCCGGTTAGCCACCTGGGTCAGATAATCGAGACGATTCGTCTTTTCAAGTTCTTCCCGATAGCGCGCCAATTCAGACTCGACCCGCTTCCGGTCGCTGATGTCTCTGACGACGCCCACAGCAAACTCTTCCCCCTCGAAACGCATGTAGTTCGCAACAACCTCCACCGGAAAAACACGCCCATCCTTCATTTGAGTGATGCTTTCACGCGCAATCGAGCCTCTTTTTCTGAGGGTAGCCCAAAGGTCCTCAAAGATCTGAGGGGTGATCGAAGGATCGATCACGGACAATGACAGGGTCATGAGTTCGTCTCGAGAATAACCCGTGGCTCTGACCGCAGCATCATTGACATAGAAAAATCGGCCATCCTTATGAAGCCAATAGATGGCGTCACTGAAGGTCTTCATGGCAAAGTCTGACATTTGAAAGGCCATCTGGAGTTGATGCTCTCCCGTGACGTCATCTAGAGCCCCAATGAGCCTTTGCGCTCGTCCCTGGTCGTCGCGCCGAATCAAGGCCTTTTCTTCGACCACGGCCCACTCACCCGATTGCCTTAGAAATCGGTAGGTTTGATGCCACTCGAGATCTTGCCCTTCGATCGCGGCCTTGAGACTCCCTTCAAGCGCTTCAACGTCCTCAGGATGAACCGCGCGAGTGAACGCCCAAGGCGCATCGGTAAAATCGCCCTTAGCATAGCCAAAAAGCACATAAAAAGCGGTATTCCAACGAACGCTTTGGGAGACCAGATCCCAGTCTCTGATCCCGCAGGATAAGGCTTCCATGGCGAGTGCATAGCGCTCCTCACTCCGCCTCAGTAACCCCAAATCCTGATCTTTTTCTATAGCGATCGCCGCAATGGCTGCGAAGGTCTTAATCGCCTCAAGATCCTCCTCCAGAGGCGGGGTCGGCGTCCGATGATAGATGGCGAAGGTTCCAAGAATGGATCCCTTAGATGAGACAATAGGCTGAGACCAGCAAGCGGCAAGCCCGGCTTTTGAGGCAAGATCCCGATAGGCCAACCAGTAGGGATGTTGTTGAATATTTTCAACGATCACGCGCTCTCCTCTGGCCGCCGCGGTTCCGCAGGAACCTTGACCCTCCCCAATGGAGATCCCGTGGACCGCCTGGTTATAAAAATCAGGAAGGCTCGGCGCCGCGCCTAAGAGTAAGTGCTGCCCCTCAGGATCCATCAGGAGGATGCTGCAGAGCAAAGCGGTATTGGATGATTCGATATCCAGAACGAGGCCATTGAGCACCTCCTTGAGCGAAGAGCCGCTGATCAGCAGCTGAAGCGCTTGAAAATGATTCGTGTCAGGGTAAGCCGCTTTAGAGCCTGCCTTCAGCTTGGATAGTGACAGGGCGAGGTGGCCACTGTGGAGTCGATAGCCCCTGATTTTCAACTCAAGAGGACTTTGATCAGCGGCCACCAGCTTCAAGTGTCCGCGATAGGCGGCGTCCCCTCGGAGTTCCAGCAGTTCTTTCCCTAAAGCCTCTCGATGCGTCTCATCGAGGAAGGCCATGAAAGACCTCCCAGGGAAGCGACCGATCTCGATTCTGAAAAGCCCTTCAGCCGACGGCGTCGCCCCAAGGACCTTCAGTGATCGATCGAGGATCAACCAGCCCTCTGGTTGATGATAAAAAAGATCGGTGAGGTCTTTTGCCTGATCCCATCGCCCGTGAGGCGATAAAAGACCCCCCTTTTCAAGGATTGCGTCAGTCCCCCCTGACCCTAAAAGGGATCGATCCAAAAGCTCTTTAGGGATATTCACCCAGAAGTCCTCTGGGGTCGACAAAGAGAGGTCATCGTTGAGATGACGGCCATATAGGCTCTTTTAGAGGCCCCATGGGGTTCTTTTTACCCATGACGCGCATCGAGGATGGCTTGCAACGGATTATCCCCTTTTGCCAAGTCTAAGGCGGCCTTGACCACCGAGGCATCGAGTGTAACGCCAGCGTCACGCTGAATTTGCTTCAGCGCAGCGCTCAGTCCTAAAGAAGGCCGATAGGGCCTGTGTGACGCCATGGCTTCAAGGGTATCGGCAACGGCTATGACCTTAGCCCCCATGAGAATGTCATTCGCTTTAAGTTTCCTTGGATAACCCGAGCCATCCAGTCGTTCGTGATGCTCCCGGACCATTTCGGCAATCGGCCAGGGAAAAGGAATATCCTTCAAGATCTGATAACCCAATTCGGCGTGCTGCTGAATCAACTGCATCTCAAGAGGGGATAGGACCGAAGGCTTGGTCAAGATATCGGACGGTATCCCAGTTTTCCCGATATCGTGCACCATGGCCGCGAGATACAGGCCTTCCCTGTCGTGCTGCGCCCATCCCAAATTTTCTGCGAGGGCGATCGAGATATTGGCCACCCGGGCTTGATGGCCGGCCGTATAGGGGTCCCGTGACTCCATGGTTCTTGACATGGCCTCGACCGTCGCTCGAAGTGCATCCCCCAATTGCTGCTGAGCGGCCTCTCGTTTATTGATTTCATCATCCAAAGACCGCTGCCGTTCTATATTTCGAAGACCGATCGAAATATCGTCCGCCAGACTCTCAAAAAGATGGAGCTCAATATCCCCAAAGGCATTAGGCACGGTGGCATAGACCAAGAGGACACCGATCACCGCTGTGGGGTCTTTTAAGATCGGGACCGCCATAATGGATTGAAGGCCAAAGGATACTGCGCGTTCTAGTGCATGCACTAGAACAGCCTCCTTGGAAGCGTCTTTGATGATGACCGGCTTTCCCGTTCGAACACAGACACCCGCCGGCCCAAGCCCGAAGGGCGACTCTTCAGCCCAACTGACCTCAAAATGATCGGTATAGCCCACTTTAGAGCCCGCTTTCGCCTGCAGGCTGACGGTTTTTGAGGCATCTTCTTCGCGGAAACCCACCCAAGCCAGTTCATAAGGTTTTTGGGTGACGATCGACTGGCAAACCCCCTCGAGCAATTGGTCCTTTTGTTCCGCAACAAGCAAGGTTCGGGCGGCTTTATGATGCGCGAGGAGAGCCCATTGAAGCTTTTCAATCTCGGTTCTGCGATCAATATTATCGACGACACCCAGATGCAACACATCGGTCGTTACGGCCATAGAGGGGGGTCTTCATTCGGTATGATCATTTCCATATGACTTATACTCCCTTTTGACCCGACACATCCTTGCCCAAAAGGAAATAAAATTGATGAAACAGACCCTCGATGAGATCCAAGAAAAGCTGATCACTCATGAAACGGAGATCATGAACTTAAGAAAGGGGTACATGCTCGTCAACGAACGCTACACGGCCGCCCTCGCCTCCTTAAGAGCGTTGACGATCAGTGCTGCAGAAGCCGCTAAACGCGCCTGTATCGCGGCAGAAAGGGCGTCCACTGCGACCGAGGAGTGTGTCAGAGCCGCCACCATGGCCGCTGACAAAGAGGTGATCGAAGCCGCTGAAGCGGCGGTCAAAGCCGCCAACGCCTCCGCACAAGCCTCCATCGAGGCGGCATCGGCTGCATCATCGGCCTCAGCCGCCGCCGCGCATGCCGTGGCGCAACAAGCTGAAGCCATCTCATTACAGGCTTCAGCAGAAGCCGCTGAAGCCACGAAACGAGCCACCGAGGCTGCCGTTAAAGCCGTTCAGATGTCGAATGCTGCCGCGGAACTTCTCAAAAACCTCAAGGATAAACGCCCACTCTGAGCCCTCATCGACAGGCTTCATCCACGCCCAACACCCAGCCTCTCATGAGGCCTGATCAAGCCCCCCTTCTGCCATAGCAACGGCACGGAATACGGCGCGCCCTTTATTAAGGGTCTCCTCCCACTCATTAAGAGGAATCGAATCGTGAACAACGCCGGCCCCGGCCTGAATATGGAGGAGGCCATCCCGGATCACCGCCGTCCTTATTGCGATAGCGGTATCTAGATTCCCGGACCAGCCAATGTACCCAATGGCTCCGGCATAGATCCCCCGTTTGACCGGTTCCAGTTCATCGATGATTTCCATGGCGCGGATCTTTGGGGCACCACTGACCGTCCCTGCTGGAAACGTCGCCCGCAGCACATCAAAGGCGTTTTTACCCGGAAGCAGCCGGCCGGTGACATTGGAAACAATGTGCATCACATGCGAATACCGCTCAATAATCATCTTGTCGGTGAGCCTGACCGACCCGGTTTCTGAGACACGGCCCACATCGTTTCGGCCAAGATCAATGAGCATAAGATGTTCAGCGATCTCCTTGGGGTCTTTAAGGAGATCTTCCTCAAAGGCGAGATCCTCTTCTGGCGTCATCCCTCGCCGCCGGGTGCCTGCGATCGGCCGAACCGTGACCGTGTCTTCTTCAAGCCGGACCAGAATCTCAGGGGAAGACCCCACGACCTGGAAGGCTTCAAGATTCAGAAAGAACATATAGGGCGAGGGATTGAGGCACCTTAAGGCCCGATAAAGATCAAGCGGTGCCGCACGAAAGGGGATCGACATTCTTTGGGAGAGGACCACCTGCATGACATCCCCTTGAAGAATATAGTCCTTGATCAGGCGGACCCCCTTTTCAAAACCCTCCTGCGTGAATCCCGAAACAAAATCGGCTTCCTCGACGGCTTTAGGCGGCAGCTTCTTTGGCGCCTCAAGAACCGTTTCCCGAAGCGCCTTAATCAGGCCTTCAAGGTGGACCTCGGCCTTTTCAAGTGCCTGAGGTATGGAGGGATCCGCATGAGTGATCACCAAAAGACGTCCTTTGAGGTTATCAAAGACCAGGACGTCCTCAGAAACCATCAGGAGAATATCCGGGGCCCCAATCGGGTCGGGCTTCGTGCTTTTAAGTCGGGGCTCAATAAAATGGACCGTCTCATAGCCAAAATAACCGACTAAGCCCCCACTAAAGCGCGGCAAGCCCTCGATCGTCGGCACTTTAAATTCGGCCGCGAAGGTTCGGATGCGCTCCAAGGGGTCCTCTACGTCAAGACACTCGATCATCGCGCCGTCACGTTCGATCGACAGGGTGTGGCCAACCACTTTAAGAACCGTTCGGCACGGCAGCCCAATAATGGAATAACGACCCCACTGCTCGCCGCCGTGGACCGATTCAAAGAGATAGGAATAAGGGGAGGCAGCCAGTTTGAGATAAGCACTCAAGGGGGTATCCAAATCCGCGAGCACCTCGCGGGTCACGGGGATCCGGTTATAGCCTTGCTGCTGATAGGCCTCAAATTGAGCGGGTGTCATGACATATCTGCCGTTGGAATCACATCGTGGGAAGCGGTCTTCATCAGGGTTCCTAAGGAGACCCCTTTGACATGGACAAAAGATGGCCTGGCAAATGTTCCAGGGTTTCAAGAAGAAGATCCGGCTCAAAGCGCATCACCCCTTCGCCGCCATGATACCCGTAAGGCACCAAGGCCAGCATGAATCCAGCGCGGCGGGCCGCTTCAGCATCGGCCTGAGAGTCGCCGACCATCAGACTCCTATCAGGATCAACCCTCAACCGATCAGCGGTTTTGAGGAGCGGCCCTGGGTGTGGCTTTTGATGGGCAAAATCATCCCCGGAGGCGATCACCTCGAAGAAACCTTCAAGGCCCATCGCTTTAACCAAAGCGTGCGTGAATCGGGCCGGCTTATTGGTGATCAGCGCCAGCGGGATGGCTTCGACCCTCAGAGCTTCAAGACAAGGCAGCGCTCCTTCATAAAGCGTCGTGCGCTCTGCGAGGTGTTCCTGATAGATCGCCATAAAAATCGCCTGCGCCTCGGCCATTTGAGGGGGATCCTCCAGGGGCCAAAGAGACCCTGTTAATGCCCTTCGAACCAGCATGGCCATGCCCCTGCCGACCCAGCAACGAACCCGCTCTTCGCCCTGAGGCTCAAGGCCAAGACGAAGCAGCATCTGATCGACCGCATAGGCAATATCTGGCGCACTGTCGATGAGCGTGCCATCAAGATCAAAGGCGATCAGTGATGGCCGCCGCCGTAACATAAGCCGGCCCTGGGATCAGGTCGCTCTGGCCTTTGCCAATTCCTCACGCAAGGACTTGATGATGGTGTCATAGCGATGGGGATCACTGTCCTTAGAAGCCCCAAAAACAGCAGAACCTGCAACAAACGTATCGACCCCCGCCTCAGCGATCTCGCGGATATTTTGAGGTCCGACACCGCCATCAATTTCAAGGCGAATCTCACGACCCGAGGCCCGGATCATCTGACTGACCGCGCGCGCCTTTTGAAGGACATAGGGAATAAACTTTTGCCCTCCAAATCCTGGATTGACGGACATCAGAAGAATCATGTCGACCTTATCGAGGGTGTACTGAAGGACCTCGAGAGAAGACGCTGGATTAAAGACGAGACCCGCTTTGCAGCCGGATTCTTTAATGAGACCCAGCGTCCGATCGACATGCTCTGAGGCTTCCGGGTGGAAGGTAATGAAACTGGCGCCGGCTTTGGCAAAATCTGGAATGATCCGGTCCACGGGCTTGACCATCAAATGCACATCGATGGGCGCAGTGACACCAAACTTTCTGAGGGCTTCACACACCAAGGGGCCAATGGTTAAGTTCGGAACATAGTGATTATCCATCACATCGAAATGGACGACATCGGCACCGGCCTTGAGGACATGGTCCACTTCTTCACCGAGACGGGCAAAGTCAGCAGAAAGAATGGAAGGTGCAATCCAGGGTGTATTCATAACATTCGCTCTCCGTAACCGGCGCGCATCGAAGCGCCCTCGTGGGTCCACAAAGGCCTCATCGGCCCCATCAGCGATGCATTGTCCCACTT
>Ga0194037_1000461_pt1 | contig 31539 bp, 26 predicted proteins | sample JunL306m_MetaG_FD_148653 | JGI IMG/M metagenome (GOLD analysis project Ga0194037, IMG submission 148653) | Anoxic zone freshwater microbial communities from boreal shield lake in IISD Experimental Lakes Area, Ontario, Canada - Jun2016-L304-6m | ecosystem: Environmental > Aquatic > Freshwater >...
CTTTTACCACAGCCGATGATCGGAAATTGTCAATGTAGTTGTCGCCTCGACGGTTAAAATTTATGCTACTTTTCTTGCCTGAATATCTATATCTTGGACATCACCTTCTTTGGCTTTATCAGGATTAAGATGAACCTTTTCGATTCTTTGCCAATTACGTGTACTTCCACTCCAGCGTTCTGGATTTTTCGCATAAGCAGCCTCGTAGACGGCTTTTCGATTAATTAGAAGCTGTTCGTCTAAGCTTTCATGTCGTTGTGCTGGCGTGACAAAGCTGATAGCGCTGTGACGATGCTCATGGTTGTACCACTCTACTAATCCTGAGATCCACTGACGTGCGTCTATGACATCAGCGAAAGGCTTTAATGGATATTGAGGTCGATATTTCAAGGTCTTAAATAATGATTCTGAGTAAGGATTGTCGTTGCTAACTGATGGTCTACTAAAGGAGGGCATGACACCGAGCTGTTGCATGGTTGCTAACATAGATGACCCTTTCATGGGACTGCCATTATCAGAATGTAAAATAAGCTGTTTTGATTGCACACCTTCACGACGGCAAAGATCTCGTAATAACTCACCCGCTAAGGCACTGCTTTCCTCTTCATAGGCCTGCCAACCAACAATCTTTCGGCTAAAAATATCAACAAATAAATAGAGATAAAAAAACTGTCCACGAATAAGTGATGGCAGATAGGTAATGTCCCAACTGTACAGTTGGTTAGGCGCTGTGGCACATACTGCACGTGGTTTAGTGCGTGCTTGAGCGGGTCGTTCGTTACGACGATGGTTCACCTGTTTTTCCGCATGTAAGATACGATAGAACGTTGATTCAGAGGCTATATAACGGCCTTGGTCGGCTAGTCGAGGCACAATCTGACTGGGTGGCAGATGACCAAACTCATCGGAATTAGCAAGGGTTAATACTTGCGCACGCTCGATTTCTGTTAGCTTGTGTGGCGGTTGATAGTTGCGTAAGGGGCGTTGATCGCAGCGCACAGTTTGATCTGTTTGCCAGCGTTGCACAGTTCGTTCACTTAAACCTAATACCTCACAGGCTTTCACTTGACGTGCACCCGCTTTAATCGTGTCTTTGAGTAAGGTAATCACTTGTTTGCGCTCTTCGTGGCTAGTCATTCGACCTCTCCCCCCAAGAGCGCTCGGAACTTTTTTTGCAGTACCAACAGCGCTGCGGCTTCTGCTAAGGCTTTGTCTTTACGTAATAATTCCCGCTCAAGACTTTGATTTTCGACTTTCAAGGCACGTAAAGCGCTTACTTCTTCACGCTGCCCTCCTACCTCAACATGACTACAAAAATTCGCTTTCCATTGCTCCAGTTGATGAGCAAAAACACCACGCTCACGACACCAGGCGTTTAAATCTTCACCAAGCAATCCATAGCTTTTCTGTAACGCGGTAAGTCGTTCTTCAGGACTCCAATCCATAGGGCGTGTTGATGTCGGTGATGCAGCATTATTGCTGGCCTTTTTACTTTGTCTCATCCAATCTTTCAATGTAGTTACGTTGATATTTAATTCGTTTGCGATCAACTCAATCGTTTGGTCATTGCTACGACTATATACTTTTACCAAGGCTTGTTCTTTGAAGCCTACGGAATATCTTTTATATGTTTTCATTTCTAATCTCAAATTTTATTTTTTTTTAAAATTTGAGGCGACAACTATTCTGACGCAGGGGGAAACAGAGGAGCACAGGAGGAAGCGACAATCGAGTCTCCTTCGGGTGCGATTACCCGATTAAATCTATTGTCGCCATAGCGACCTCATTATTTGTTTTTAAACCGCTGAGTAGCTGCGTAACATCAGTTAATTATTCTTCGCCTGCTAATAGTCGTTTAATATTACTTTCATGGCGCCAAAGCAACAATAACATCATGATAGTTGATGCTCCGATTATGTAACTATCGCCTACTATAAGCCAAGCATAAATCGGTGATAATAAAGAAGCGATTAACGCAGATGCGGAAGATATCTTGCCGATTTTGTATATAAGCAGCCATGTTGCAGTAAAAGCAAGCCCTAGTAGCCATGAGAAGCCTAGTAATACACCGATTGAGGTTGCAACACCCTTGCCACCTTTAAATTTAAAGAAGATTGGATAAAGGTGTCCTATGAAAGCAGCAAGTCCAATACTTGCTAATAGTAATGTAGAACCATCTAATAAATTCGCGATATAAACAGGGATAAAACCTTTAAGTAAATCTCCAAGCAAAGTAATTCCTGCTGCTTTTTTTCCGCCTATGCGCATAACATTGGTTGCGCCTGGATTGCCTGAGCCTTGCTCGCGTGGATCAGGTAAACCCATCAAGCGACATATTATAATTGCACTTGAAATAGAGCCTATAAGATAAGCAATTGGAACAATCAGCCATTCAAACATAAAGCGTTTTCCTTATTCAGAACTTGTAAGCGGATCATATTTACCTGATACTTACCGATTATTAAAAATAACACATCATAACCGGAAACAATCATGGACATCATTTTTTTAGGCGGACTTGAAATTGAAACTATCATCGGTATTTACGATTGGGAAAGAGAAACTAAGCAAACGGTAGTGCTTGATATTGAGATGGCCTTTGATATAAGAAAAGCAGCCGAAACCGATGATATACAATATACGCTTGATTATAAAGCAGTCTCCAAACGGATTATCTCTTTTGTTGAGGGTAGTCAGTTTTTTTTAGTAGAAAAGTTAATTACTGAGATAGCTGAGATTATTCTTAATGAATTTAATACGACTTGGGTGCGCATTTCTTTAAATAAAAAAGGTGCAATCAGCGGTGCAAGTGATGTTGGGATTGTTATTGAAAGAGGTGAAAAATAATCTATGTCTCAGGGCTACATTAGCATAGGTAGTAATATCGACAAGGAAATTTATATTCCTGCTAGCATCAAAGCGCTAAGTCAGCTTTTTGGTGAGCTGATTATTTCAAGTGTTTATAGTTCAGAGTCTGTTGGTTTTACTGGGGATAGTTTTTATAATCTGGTGGTTGGTTTTAGTTCTGAACTCACTGTTAAAGAAGTCGCCAAACACTTAAGAAATATCGAGTTAGCTAATGGTCGCACCCAAGAAAGTCAGAAGTTTTCTTCACGTACGCTCGATTTAGATCTTCTTTTATATGATGATTTAATCATTAACGATGGCCGCTTACAGATACCTCGTGATGAAATTCAGTCTTATGCTTTTGTGCTTGAGCCTTTAGCCGAAATTGCTCCTACTTTAAAACATCCCATTAATGGTTTGACTTATGCTGAGCTCTGGGAGAGATTTGATAAGACAGATCTTAAGCAACATAAGATTTTACCATCATGGACTTAGTTACTGATGTTACACAACCATACAGCGGTTTAAAAAATAAATAATGAGGTCGCTATCGCGACGATGTTTTAATCGGGTATTCGCACCCGATGGCGAGATACTTTCTTTTGCTCCGCCAAAAGAAAGTATCCAAAGAAAAGGCGGCTCGATTGCCGCTGCTTCCTGCGCTCCTAGGTTTTGTCGGGTGTCGGTAGAGAGGGCGTCCAGCCCTCCTACCGACGCGCGGCATCCATGCCGCGCCCCTTCGGGCTAATCCCAACAAAACCTGCGGTGCTCGGCCCGGCAAACGAGAGTAAAGGGACTATACTACCTAACCTCAGTCAATAGAATAAAGTCCGTCCACCATCGACCGTGAGTATTTGCCCTGTCATATAATCTGCATCATTGATTAAAAACCAAATAGCCTTGGCTATGTCTAAAGGTTCACCGCATCGTTCTAAGGCGATACGTTGTAAGATTTCATTTTGATCTTGTTCGTTGCTAGCGTTGCTAGGCCATAAAATAGCCCCTGGAGCTACGCCATTAACGCGTATCGAAGGGGCTAATTCTTTTGCCATTATTTTAGTCATTGCCTGTAATCCAGCTTTAGCAATGCAGTAAACAGAGTGACCAGGAAGGCCACGTTCAGCATGAATATCGATAATATTAATGATGGAGCCTTTATTAACAGCCAATGTATCAGCTAAAGACTGAGCTAAGAAAAAAGGTGCTTTTAAATTACTGCCCAGTAATTCATCCCATTGTTGTTCAGATACATTAGATATTCCTGTTGGATAAAAAGACGAGGCATTATTGATTAACACATCTATACCGCCCCATGCCAAGCTAGCAGTTTGAGCGAGTGCGGTACGTTGCTCTTCAATGAGGAGATCCGCCTGCATAATGAACGAGGAATTTGCTCTTTTTAAATTGAACTGATTGGAAAGCTCAATAGCTTCAGCTTCTGAGGTTTTGTAATGTAAGAATACATTGCAGCCTTGATCATGTAGGTGTTGAGCGCAGGCAGCGCCTATGCGTTTAGCAGCGCCGGTGATTAATACATTTTTTTGCATGTCGTTACATTCTCAGTTGTTAAGGCAAAGCAGGTATTGCAATCATTATCCTGAAAAAATCACATCAAATTGGTGCATGTGTTCGGCTATGTCTTTGCGTAGGATGGTTTGCACAGGCAAACATAAATCATCGACGCTAAGTCCTCGTTCATACAAGGATTCATATTCACTGTAAATATCGTTGATGTCGTATAGCTCAAGCGCATGAAAGATAGCGGCAATATCTTTCATGCCGTATTTTTCTGGAGATTGATGTTTTTTCAACTGAAAAACGCTGTCATCCAATAACAATAGGCTTACATGCTGATCAAAAGCCGCGCTTGTTAAAATAATGTCGAGCATTTCTTGTGCATAAGTGCCGCTATGTGCCGCTTTACGCAATATGAATAAGTAACGTTTAGTCAAGGTTCATCCAAATATCATAAATCGATCAGCTACTAAAGTGGCTTCAAGTAATTGCCCTAAGCCAGAAATACGAAAACCATCCGCTAAATCATTATCTTGTTTGCCTTGTCTACTCGCTTCATCAGTATGCAATAAACCGCGTCGTTGTGCAGCAGAAATGCACACGACTAAATCGATATTATACTGCTGAGCTAATTCGCTCCAAAGTCTTGTTAGTTGCTGTTCATCGTCAGGAGGTGTTGTGTATTTCAAAGCATGATAGATACCGTCATGGTAGAAAAATACCCGAAATATTTCATGGCCTAGTTCTAGCGCTGCCTTAATAAAATAATAAGCGCTCTGTCCAGCATTACAATGATTGGGACTAGAGTTGACCTGTATAGCAAATTTCATGGTAGTGCGGCAATTGTTGAATAGGGTTTAAGTAAGGTGTTTTATAATAACATATGATCAGTAACTTCTTAGACTTATCAAACGCTTAAGTCTTATTTTTGATCTTAACGACTTAAAGTTTTTTGTTGAGCGGATTAAAATCAGATAATATCAATGAAAATCATTGAAGGCTGCGAACTTAAAACGGGACAGATCAAGTGCAGACTAAAGGTTCAGGGCAAAAGTTTAAGTCTAGGAAGCTAGCTACTTAAGGTGCAGATACTAGGGTTAACTTTTTGCCTTTAGCCCTTCGCCTTTTGTCTGCGCCTAGTAGAGGTCTGTCTAAAAATAAGTATTTAAGCTAAACTGCCACTGACTTAAGTTGTTGACCTATTTCAATAATTAAACACTCCCTGCCAACCTACATATCTATAGTAATCTAAGAACCCATGTTTAAACGCTCTGCAATTATTTTAGTCCTAAGTCTTGCTCTATTTCCTGTATTACCCCAGGCGGTTGAGATCAGTAAAATAGAATTGCCGGATATGGGTGATTCCTCGGGTACTTTAATATCGCCTGCTGAAGAAAAGGAGTTTGGTGAAGAGTTTTTTAGAAGCTTACATTCACAGATTACGGTTAATGAAGATGCTGAAATCCAAGAGTATATTCAATCGATAGGTAGAAAGTTAGCGGCTAATAGCGATAATCCTGGGCATCCGTTTCATTTTTTTGTGGTTATGGAAAATGATATTAATGCTTTCGCAGGCCCTGGTGGCTATATCGGTGTTAACTCTGGCTTGATTTTAATGACTGAAGCTGAAAGTGAATTGGCGTCAGTTATTGCGCATGAAATTTCACATATTACCCAGCGACATTTATTCCGTGCTGCAGAAGCTTCAAGTCGATTATCTATTCCAACGGCGGCGGGTATGTTAGGCGCCATCTTATTGGGTACACGTTCTGCTCAAATGGGGCAGGCAGCTATTATGGCCATTATGGGTGGTAGCGTGCAATTTCAGATTAACTTCACGCGTGAAAATGAAGCTGAAGCCGATCGAGTCGGTATGCAGACCTTAGCGGCTACGCGTTTTGATCCTCGCAGTATGCCGACTTTCTTTGAGCGACTTCAGCAAGCTACTCGATTTGCAGGGCAGGGCATACCCGAATTTTTAAGGACTCACCCTGTTACCGAATCGCGTATTTCAGATACACGAGGACGTGCTGAAACGTATCCTTATAAACAATATCCAGACTCGCTGGCTTATCAGTTAACTAAAACCAAGATTCGTATTTTAACGACAGCGGACCCGCTCTTTTTAGAGCAATATATAAGGTCCAAATTAAATCAAGGTACTTTGGAGCAGCGCACAGTCGCGCTTTATGGCTTAGGTTTGTTCTTGTTAAAGACTGAAAAATTTAAAGAAGCTGAAGCGATTTTCCAAGGTTTAACGAAACAATATCCAGAGCAATTACAATATTCATCTGCACTAGCTAAGACCGCTTTGAATGCTAGAGATTTTAATACAGCGGCACTACGCTATCAAAAGTTGACCGAGCAATTTCCTGATAACTCAGCGCTTAAGCTGGAATACATTAACGCCTTGTTAAAACAAGATAAAGCCGATTTAGCTAGAAAATACTTACTTGCACTCAGTCCTCAAGAACAGCAAATGACTGTTTATTGGAGTTTGTTGGCTGAAGCTTATAACAAAAGTAATCAACCGGCTGAATCTCATCGCTATCTAGCTGAATATTACTTTGAAATGGGACAAACTAAAGATGCTATTTATCAGATTCGTATGGCCTTAGAATCAAAAGGACTGAGCTTTCAATTATCTTCAATTTTAAGTGATCGCCTCAACTTCTTTCAAAATCAATTGCAAGAAGCCAAGGCTAATAGATAGGGATTGATGAGCTTGGCTACAAGCTTAACTTTAGATAGGCTCTTTTGAGATTAGACAAAAGGCAAAGGGTTAAAGGCGAAGGATTCGCACAAACATTGGTTTTGTAGGGTGGATAAGCGATAGCGCATCCACCTATTAATCCGATGCCGGTCGGGGTTGCAAATCCCGTCCCGCTTAGGTTACTGCGTAACATCAGTTATTTAATAGAATTCCCTGCTTTTTGAAGTCCATTAATAAGTTTTCGCCCCAGCGTAATGCTAGGTATTTCAATATAATAGTACGATAGCAAAGACAGTAACTGAACACTAATCACAGTCAACAACCAAGCGCTTAACCAAAGCCAGAGATGATTTGCGCTGATTAGCTCTAGCTGAGTTAATAGATAGGGTGTCAGGCATAGTAATATCAACATATGAATCAAATAGGCGCTGTAAGAGACTTTGCCTAACTGACGCAATATTGGCTGCTCTAATAACGCTTGAGTTCGATGGGAACTTAAGGTGTAAATAATAATGAGTCCTGCACCTGAACCCGTCACTAGCCACATAAAGGTTTCGCTAAATAGATGGTTGGTGGTACTAATAGCCGTATAAAAAAGCAAACCTACAATCAGTATAAACCTACGTAAGCCAGGTCTAGGCATTAAGTAATTAGCTATATCGTTATAATAACGAGCAATTAATAAACCCAAGGCAAAATGTAATAGAAACGGTGATACATCTAGCAAGAACACGGCAATTATAGAAAATACACCTAACCATAAAGATCCTTGTCGAGCGAGTAATAAGCCTATGGGTAATAGCAGCGATAACACCAATTCAATGGTTAAGGTCCAAGCTTGTGGTAGCAAAACAACCATGGCGGGTAAGCTCAATAAAAAACTTTCCCGCAACATGGCTGTCGGCGTTAAGGGGTGATTACGCCACATATTAACGATCCATTCACTGGGTGGTAGGGCTGTTTTTAACAATGGGCTATTAATTGTGTAGTAGTAAAAGCCTGCGCTCATAAGCAAGATGAGTACATAAGGCAACCAAATCCTGAAAAGTCGGCTTGTCATATAGGGCATTAGCTTAAAGCTATTTAAGTCGGCTTGATGCCCTACACGAAAGTATTTAAGTGATAACACTAAGCCACTTAACACAAAAAACATCGATACCGCAGCACTGCCATCCCACCAAATATGCAGCGGAGAATAATCTAATAGGTGTTTACAAACACTATCTTCACACGGCAAGTCATAAGCGGTGACAAAATGATCATTAATGACCGTAAAAGCGGCAAGACCCCGGATGGAGTCTAAATAAGTGATATGCGTTTTAGCGGGTGCAGACATTAGATGGCAGACTAATTTAAAAAGATGAGTGCAGCAAAAGCCTTATAAATTTCATAAAAAGCGGGGAGCTTTCTAGGCAATAGAGCCCATAGTTGAAGCTTATAAAACGAGGCTACCAAATTATTACGGGGCAAGGCACTTAAGTAGGTCGGGTTAGGCACTAGCCGTAACCCGACACACTACGCACAATGTCGGGTTACGCTGTCGCTAACCCGACCTACACCCTACCCACTTAACACGCGACAACTGGCGGTGTAGGTTGGGTTGCATGCTTTTCGCAACCCACACTACTCGGCATCAATGTTGGGTTAACGATAGAGCCGTTAGCCCAACCTACTGCAACATCTACGCAAGCGCTTTGTCCTATGTTAAGTGGGTAGCCAATATTTAGTTAATTAAGATAGCTTTTTATACTTCAAACGCTGTGGTGTATCAGCATCACTACCTAAGCGGCGATGACGATCGGCTTCATAATCTTCGTAATTGCCTTCAAACCAAACGACTTGGCTATCACCTTCAAAAGCCAAGATATGAGTAGCGATTCTGTCTAAAAACCAACGATCATGCGAAATAACCACAGCGCAGCCTGGGAATGCTAGTAAGGCATCTTCTAAGGCGCGTAAGGTTTCAACATCTAAATCATTGGTCGGCTCATCGAGTAATAGGACATTGCCGCCCGATTTTAATAACTTGGCCATGTGTACGCGATTGCGTTCACCGCCTGATAGATCACCAATGCGTTTGCCTTGATCGGCACCTTTAAAATTAAAGCGTCCTACATACGCGCGTGAAGGTGTTTCATATTTGCCGACTGTGATTAAGTCTAGGCCGTCAGAAATCTCTTCAAAGACCGTTTTCTTAGGATCAAGATCGTCACGCAACTGATCGACATAAGCTAGTTCAACGGTTTGTCCTAAGGTTAAAGTGCCTGTGTCGGGTTTTTCAAAGCCTGCCATCATACGAAATAGTGTGGTTTTACCTGCACCGTTAGGACCGATAATCCCTACGATACCGCCGGGAGGTAATTTAAAGCTTAAGTCATTAACCAGTAATTTGTCGCCAAAGGCTTTGCTAATGTTCTCAGCCTCAATAACGACATCACCTAAACGAGGCCCTGGTGGTATATATATTTCTTGAGTTTCATTGCGTTTTTGGACATCGGAAGACGATAGCTCATCAAAACGCGCTAAACGGGCTTTGCTTTTCGCATGACGACCTTTGGGATTAGAACGCACCCATTCCAATTCTTCTTTCATGGCTTTTTGGCGAGAAGACTCTTGTTTTTCTTCTTGCAATAAGCGGTTACTTTTTTGCTCTAACCAGCTAGAGTAATTGCCTTCCCAGGGTATGCCAGAGCCTCTGTCTAATTCCAAAATCCAACCGGCGACATTATCTAAGAAATATCGATCATGGGTTACCGCAACAACAGTGCCGGTATAATCATGCAGAAAGCGTTCTAGCCATGCCACCGATTCAGCATCTAAATGGTTGGTAGGTTCGTCCAGCAATAACATGTCTGGGTTAGATAATAATAAGCGACATAAAGCTACGCGGCGTTTTTCACCACCAGATAATTTAGTGACATCAGCATCCCAATCGGGTAGGCGTAATGCGTCGGCAGCAACTTCTAGTCTACGATCTAAATTATGGCCATCGCAGGCATTGATAATATCTTCAAGACGGGCTTGATCAGCCGCTAATTTATCAAAATCAGCATCAGGATCAGCATAAGCGGCGTATACGGCATCCAGTTGAGCTAAAGCATTTTTGACGTCAGCGACGGCTTCTTCAACATTGCCACGTACGGTTTTTTCAGGATCCAATTGTGGTTCTTGGGGCAGATAACCTATGTTGATACCTTTTTGTGGGATAGCTTCGCCTTCAATTTCTTTGTCCAGCCCGGCCATAATCCGCAACAATGTTGATTTACCTGAACCGTTTAAGCCCAAAACACCGATTTTGGCACCAGGGAAGAAAGACAGTGAAATATCCTTTAGGATGTATTTTTTGGGCGGTACGATTTTGCCGACCCGATTCATTGAATAAATATATTGCGCCATGATGATCTTGTTTAGCTGGTTAAAGTTAAAGTGAGAGATAGCTTATTCAGGCTATTATGTTATGTTAAATCATAATTATAATCTACATATCGTTCCAAGGCTGAGCATTACTAATCACAGTTAAGAATAGGAAAAAGCGTAACACCTGTAGGGGCGACAAATTCGCCCAGTAATCCGATGTTCCAAAATACAGGGCGAATTTGTCGCCCCTACAATTGCTAATTGTAGGGCAGTGACGCAAAGTGTGGGAACGATACAGTTTCACGATTAAGGCTATTATTTCATGTTAAATCATAATCATTAAGTATTGATTATCGCGTACCTTTTTTTGCTTTAGGTCGGCTGTTTTTATCGCCGGGTTTTGGCTTTTGTGTCCGCGTAGTTGCTTTGGCGGCCGGTTTCTTAGTATGTCGAAAATCTTTCTTGCCTGTGGTTTTGTTCGGCGCATTTTTCTTGGGTGCATCAATGACTTTTAAAGAAACTGGCTCATAGCCAGTATCTTCAATGCGGGGAATTTGGCGCTTTAATAGCTTTTCAATTTCTACCAATTGCCAGGCTTCCTCAGGGCAGACTAAAGATATAGCAACGCCACTTGAACCTGCGCGTCCGGTACGGCCGATGCGATGTATGTAATCTTCAGGGACTTGCGGCACATCGTAATTGATCACATGGGGTAAGTCTTCAATATCTAAACCACGCGCTGCGATATCGGTTGCTACCAATACTGATACTTTGCCTGTTTTGAAATATTCTAAAGCTTTATTTCTAGCGCCTTGGGTTTTGTCGCCATGTAAGGCCACGGAACGAATGCCATCTTCAATGAGTTGTTTTTCTAAGCGATCAGCGCCATGTTTAGTGCGAACAAAAACCAGTACTTGTTTCCAATTGTTGCTGCCTATTAAATAAGAGAGGAGTTCGCGTTTATACTCTCTGCCTATGCCGTAAACTTGTTCCGATACATTTTCAGCCGTTGCATTTTGTTTAGCGACTTCAACTTCAACGGGATTATTTAATGCCGATGCGGCTAAGGCTTTAATGGCATTAGGTACGGTCGCTGAAAATAACAAGGTTTGCCGCACTTTAGGCAACAACGCCATGACTTGTTTAACATCGGGCATAAAGCCCATGTCCAACATGCGATCCGCTTCATCTAATACTAACATTTCTATATTGGCGAGACTGACGTTACGTTGCTTAATATGATCGATTAAACGACCGGGCGTTGCCACGATAATGTCACAACCCCTACGTAATTGGCGAGTTTGTATGCCGACACTAGCGCCACCAATAATAGGTTCGACTTGTAAGGATAAATATTTGCCATAGGCTAAGACGCTTTCATAGACTTGAGCAGCGAGTTCGCGGGTAGGCACTAATATTAGGGCTCTAACACGACGTGGATTCTGATGGGGATCAGTGTTTGCTGCTAAGCGTTGTAATAAGGGGAGAGTAAAACTGGCCGTTTTTCCTGTTCCAGTTTGAGCGCCGGCTAACACATCACGGCCTGCTAAAATGAGTGGGATTGCTTTTTCTTGTACGGGAGTAGGTAAGGTATAACCTTGATCGGCAATGGCTTTTAGAAGCTCATCTGTTAAGCCGAGTTTTGCGAATGTCATTAAAAACCTCTGAAAAATAAAACGAGTTTATAAGCTGGAGTGCGGACTAAAAAGTGGGGCGCTTACTGAAAACATGAAATAGTGTAAACTAAACACCGATCTATTAATGAATGTAACACAATTATTTTGCAATACGGATGATTTTCGGGTTTTATTGTAAAGTTTGTCATCAATAGGTCATCTATATATAGTATTTTCTAAGCTATGGAGCGTCACCCAAATATCAACCACTTAGGCTTTAGATCAAAGCCTATTTACCGATAAACCCAACGAAACCTTATAGACTATGACTCAAAAACCTATTGTTTTAAAAGAGCTTACTCCCCCTATTAAAGTCTTATTTACCGGTTATCTTTGTACTGTGGGCATCGGTTATATGTTTGCTTTAATTCAAATTTTATTTACTCACGGTATGGCAGATGGCAAATTCGGCTTATCTGTTGATGATATTGTATACAGCTATTATGGCAACCGTTCAGGAACAGTGCTTGAACAACAGCTAAATGGTGCCATGAAAGAAAATGCTCCAGAACAAGAGCGTTTTAAGATCATGGAATGGGTTAGATCGGGTGCCGATGCTTATGATTATAAAGATGACGGCATCGAAAAAATAGTCCAAACCCGTTGCGTTATGTGTCATAACAAAGATGCGACAAGTTTGCCCAATTTTACTACGCTTGAAGGTTTGAAGCCTTATACAGCGCAGGATACAGGAGCTACTTTTGCCTCATTGACACGAGTTTCCCATGTGCACATGTTTGGTATCAGTTTTATCTTTATGTTTGTCGGGCTTATTTTTAGTTTTTCAGAAACGACGACTAATCAATATAAATGTATTGCTATCGGTATGCCTTATGTGTTCTTAGTGGCAGATATTTTGTCATGGTGGCTCACCAAAATTGATCCAGTATTTGCTTGGCTGGTTATTTTGGCGGGTATGGGTATGGCGACGTCCTTTATCTTTATGTGGGTTATCTCGTTATTAGAAATGTGGCTATTTACAACGGTATTTGTAAATCGTCTAGATTCTAGCTATTTAAAATGGCGCGATAGCAGCGAACCTTCTGCTGTTGATCAGTTATGGTCGTTGGCAAAGACTTTGCCTAGCAAACTTAGACCGCTCGCCGTGACGGCAACTGAGCAATGGTCGAAACATGTTTGGCCGCTTGTTAGGGGTTTATTTAAGAAATAACGGTTAATCTTAGTTATATTGATCGCTTTATAGGGTCTGGCTGAGATAACTGATGCTGGTCGGGGTTTAAAACCCCGATCCGCTTGAGGCAGTAATCGCGTTCTTAGCTGTAGGCCGGAATAAGACTTTGCTCGCTAACGCTAGCAAAGCGTTTCCTGCATAGGTACTCTGTGCAGTGCTGCTCAGCAGGGCAATGATATTTTTATTTACCTTTAAATTAATACCTATAGCATGACTGCACTGCTTTCCTACAATCTCATAGATTCGGTATTAAGCCACTGTAATCCACCTAAGCATATTTACATTGCTTATAGTGGGGGTGTCGATTCACATGTACTACTGCATTTATGTGCCGCCCATCCTAAGCTTAAATCCAACATTACCGCTGTTTATGTGCATCATGGTTTACAAGTTTCAGCAGATGCTTGGGCTGTCCATTGCCAAAAAACAGCAAGCTTATTAGGCGTTCATTGTCAGGTGTTACGGGTGAATGCAAAGCCTACGCTTGGCGAAAGTCCTGAAGAAGCCGCCAGAAATGCTCGTTATTCGGCACTCAAGACCTTAATGAATAACGATGACGTTCTGCTGGTTGCGCAGCATCGAGAAGATCAATTAGAAACGGTATTATTACAATTGTTTAGAGGCAGTGGTTTGCAAGGTTTGTCGGCGATGCCGGAAAGCTCTGTTTTTGGCTTAGGTCATTTATTGAGGCCACTACTCAATACTGCTAAATCGACTATTGACGCTTATGCACAAACACATGGCTTAAACTGGGTAGAAGATCCGACTAACCAGAGTCATGACTATGATCGCAATTATTTGCGTAATGCCATATTACCCTTATTAAAACAGCGCTGGCCTGCTTGTGATAAAACCGTAGCTAGATCAGCGAGGCATTGTGCTGATGCTCAAGTGCTGATATCAGCAATGTCTGAGCAATTATTTTTACAAGTCTTTAATAACGATGACCAAACGCTGGTTATTAGTCAGTTAATGACTTTCTCAATACACGAACAAACGCTGATTATCCGGCACTGGTTTCAATACCTTAAGCTAAAAATGCCCTCACAGGCTTTTGTGAAAAGAGTGCAGTCTGAACTATTAAACGCTAGGCTGGATAGTGATCCCATCATAGCCAGACGACATTATTGTGTGCGGCGTTATCGCGATAAATTGTATTGTTTACCTAGTTCGCTAACGCTTCCGTTTGAATCAGTTAGCTGGCCTAAAGACTCTTTATCACTTACTTTAAGTAATCAGGAAGTTTTGAGTTGCGAACCGTCCTCAGCAGGTATTAATCGCTCCCTATGGCAAAAAGCCACTGTTACCGTTTGTGTAAGGCAAGGTGGTGAGAAGATAAGATTGACTGGGCGTAGTGGCCACCATACTTTGAAGAAATTATTTCAAGAGGCAGATATTCCAACATGGGAAAGAGAAAACTTGCCATTGATATACTTAGATGGTCAATTAGCAGCGATCGCTGATTTATGGATCAGCGCTGATTTCTATAGTGTAGAGCCGGATAATTGTTTGAAATTAGGTCTACAAAGCTCTTTTTGATTTACGTAGATCGGGCATAGGTATCTACACAAATAATGGTTAGCATTCCCACGCGCGAACGATAACATTGTGGTGAAGATCGTAGGGGCGTATTGCATACGCCCCTACGGTGATTTTTATCGTTTCCACGCCGATAAGAAACTTGTGTAGATACCTATGCTTGTAGGGGCGAATTCATTCGCCCTGTATCCTTGGTTTTTGAGTTACTGGGCGAATTTGTCGCCCCTACAGAGCAACTTTGTAGGCCGGAATAAGACAACCCAAGCGTAGCGCGTGGTTGCGTTTCCGGCACAGTATCGTACCTATGCCGGAAACGCTTTGCTCGCTTACGCTCGCAAAGCCTTCACCGGCCTACAGGTTTTTAGAGCTTCATTGCCCTTTTGTAGGGGCGAATTCATTCGCCCTGTATCCTTGGTTTTTGAGTTACTGGGCGAATGAATTCGCCCCTACAGTTTTCCTAGTCCTTAACTCTAGGGTAATGACGTCGAACGTTTTGATTTAAGTAAATCTGGTTAGCATAGCGAAACCTGACTACAAAATCTTCGGTGTTAGCAACTTTGTAGGCCGGAATAAGACAACCCAAGCGTAGCGCGTGGTTGCGTTTCCGGCACAGTATCGTGCCTATGCCGGAAACGCTTTGCTCGCTTACGCTCTCAAAGTCTTCACCGGCCTACAGGTTTTTAGAGCTTCATTGCCCTTTTGTAGGGGCGAATTCATTCGCCCTGTATCCTTGGTTTTTGAGTTACTGGGCGAATTTGTCGCCCCTACAGTATGATTTTCACAGTTTATGATGATTCATGCCACGTGAACTGCCGGAATGATGTTGCTTTTTAGTTTTGTAGATACCTATGGTAGATCGGGTTACTGGGCGAATGAATTCGCCCCTACAGAGCAACTTTGTAGGCCGGAATAAGACAACCCAAGCGTAGCGCGTGGTTGCGTTTCCGGCACAGTATCGTACCTATGCCGGAAACGCTTTGCTCGCATACGCTCGCAAAGCCTTCACCGGCCTACAGGTTTTTAGTGCTTCATTGCCCTTTTGTAGGGGCGAATTCATTCGCCCTGTATCCTTGGTTTTTGAGTTACTGGGCGAATTTGTCGCCCCTACAGAGCAACTTTATAGGCCGGAATAAGACAACCCAAGCGTAGCGCGTGGTTGCGTTTCCGGCACAGTATCGTGCCTATGCCGGAAACGCTTTGCTCGCTTACGCTCTCAAAGTCTTATTCCGGCCTACAATTTTCCTAATCCTTAACTCTGGGGTATTGACGTCATACCTAGAAACAATATGAACTGTGTATCCTGATTTTCCACATGTTAATGCGACTACTAAGCTTATGAATATGAATACCTCAAAACCAGTCAACCCCGCTCGGTCAGAAAACATCTCTATGCTATTAAGCTTGCTGGGTATCAGTGGCTATTTGCTGATGCTTGGGCTAGATCAAGGGCATGATATTTATAAGCTATCACTTCAGGGTGAGCTAAGCTCAGCGCTTGCTAGGCTTTACCAAGGCGACCTACAATTTTCTTTTAGTTTAATGCAACTGCCCTTGCTGGCTGTGTTGATCTTATGCGGGTTGCCATTACTTTATAAAATGACTGTAAGAGTCTGTCAGGGTGATTTTGGTGCGGATTTATTGGCGGGCTTATCTATCGTTACCTCGCTGTTGTTGCAAGAATACCTAGCGGGCAGCCTAGTGGTATTAATGCTGTCTAGTGGTGTAGCTCTGGAAAGCTATGCAGTACGCAAAGCGTCTTCCGTGCTAGATGCCTTGGCAAAGCGTATGCCATCTGTCGCTCATAAAAAGCTAGATGATCAACTCACCGATATAGCCACAGAGCAGGTCAATATTGGCGATGTCTTATTGATATTGCCGCATGAAATCTGTCCGGTTGATGGCACAGTTATTGAGGGCACAGGGACTATGGATGAATCCTTTTTAACCGGCGAACCCTATAGCATGTCAAAAACGAACGGGTCGCAGGTTATATCGGGTGCTGTTAATGGCGATGCAGCCTTAACCATACGCGCCGATAAATTAACCGTCGATTCTCGTTATGCGAAAATTATGACGGTGATGCGTTCCTCAGAACAATATCGCCCCAATATTAGGCGCTTAGGCGATCAACTGGGCGCCTTATACACGCCAATAGCTGTAATTTTGGCTTTAACCGCTTGGGCTGTTAGCGGCGATGTCATTCGCTTCTTAGCGGTATTGGTTATCGCAACGCCCTGTCCTTTGCTAATAGGCATCCCTGTAACTATTATTAGCTCTATTTCACTGGCAGCACGACGAGAAATTATCATTAAAAATCCTGCCATTTTAGAAACTATAGGCCGTTGTCGCACGGCAATCTTTGATAAAACCGGCACGCTAACTTATGGCAGACCGGTATTAACGGCGATAATCCCTACAAGCACTTATCAAGAACCAGAGATATTGCTTTTAATAGCTAGTTTGGAGCGGTATTCTAAACATCCGCTATCCAGTGCCATCCTTCAATCCGCAGAAAAAGCCAATCTATCGCTATTAAGTGTCACACAAATGACCGAATTGCCCGGTGCCGGCCTTAAAGGTCAGGTATCAGGATTACAGTTACAGATTACCAGTCGTAAGAAATTAGCCGAATTGCATCCAGAACAAATTGAATTGTTGCCCGCTATGTCGGGTGGTTTGGAATGTATCGTCTTAATTGATGAGTGCTATGCGGCAACTTTGCAATTTAGAGATGAAGTTCGCTCAGATAGCACATCCTTTATTAATCATTTAGTGCCTAATCATCTTTTTGATAAGGTCATGCTGGTATCGGGCGATCGAGAATCAGAAGTTCGTTATTTAGCAGAAAAAGTCGGTATTAAAGAGGTGTTTTATAATCAAAGTCCTGAGCAAAAATTGGATATCGTGCGCGAAGAAACCAAAATTGCAAAAACCATCTTTCTAGGTGATGGTATCAATGATGCGCCGTCATTAACTGCCGCAACCATTGGTATTGCCTTTGGTCAAAATAGCGATATTACTGGCGAAGCCGCCGATGCGGTGATTATGGATAGTTCACTATTAAAAGTCGATGAGTTGTTTCATATTGGCTCAAGAATGCGAAGCATTGCCTTACAAAGTGCCGTAGGTGGTATGGTACTGAGTTTGGTCGGTATGGGCTTTGCTGCCTTAGGTTATGTGACGCCAGTCGCTGGCGCGGTTATCCAAGAAGTCATCGATGTGTTGGCGGTTTTAAATGCTTTAAGAGCAGCGTTGCCCCCTAAGAGCTTATCGGATTTTTAACGAGTTTTGCAACTGCTCGGTGCATCCCTAATCCATATAAGACGTCACTTATGAGATTTAAGTGTCATAACTTTCCTTTTGAGGACTGACTTTGGCGCGTTTGGGATAGATTTAGATATTATAAGGCGCTCCTGTGAGCTATTAAGGAGCAAAATAGCACAACTAAGGAGCTCCTTAGGTGAGTTGATACCCAGTTCTCGCCTTATAAGGATAACCTTTTTACTCTAGGGGAGAATATTATGTCTATTAGGGTATCATTTGAATAATTAAGTTGCTTATTATGTCTCCCAAGATGATTCTTGCAACAACAAAAATACTCCCTATTTCCCATAATACGGTACTTAATGGATCTAAGGTGAACCTAAAAACTTCTGAGATTATATTAAAGGCAGCCAACACGATTACTTTAGCGTGAAAGATGATCCTAAAAACAACTAATACTGCCATTAATAATCGCTAATATTGGCATTGTTATTGTAGTTATTGTAGTTATTGTAGTTATTGTAGGTCGGGTTAGCGATAGAGACTGCGAAAATCATACTGTAGGGACGACAGATTCGCCACGTTTCAACAAACGAATGTACTGGGCGAATCTGTCGCCCCTACAAGCATAAGTATCTACACAAGTTTCTTATCGGCGTGGAAACGATAAAAAACACCGTAGGGGCGTATTGCATACGCCCAACATCGAAAGTCTATATGTTATAGAGCTTATTTTATAAGGGCGTATGCAATACGCCCCTACGATCTTCACCACAATCTTATCGTTCGCGCGTGGGGATGCTAACCATTATTTGTGTAGATACCTATGGCTAAAGAGCATAAGTATCTACACAAGTTTCTTATCGGCGTGGAAACGATAAAAAACACCGTAGGGGCGTATTGCATACGCCCAACATCGAAAGTCCAATGTTATAGAGCTTATTTTATAAGGGCGTATGCAATACGCCCCTACGATCTTCACCACAATGTTATAGTTCTCGCAGGGAATGCTAACAATTATTTTGAAGATACCTATGTTTACAAAGGGGGAAGCTGAAATCATAATACTTTCACAGTTATTGTAGGTCGGGTTAGCGATAGCGTAACCCGACATTTCGTAGCTCATTGTGTCGAGTTACGCTATCGCTAAGCCGATCTACATGCTAAATTACAAATGAAAGGGATTTATGCAAAAAACCCTTAGCCCTTTAATTGCAGTGGTCTTGAGTATTTAGATGTCGAAATTCATCGCAAATTACAGATTACATTAGTAGAATAGCCTAAAGTTAATTCATTCTGTTTTGTTATGGAAGTTAAGCTCAATCAATTAGTTTTAAATTGCCTATTCATATCTTGGAGTGTTTGTACATTTACAATCGCGAAAGCCAGTGATGCTGAAGTCGTTACTTTACCGGAAATTGTTATAGGTAATGATACGGCTGACAATTCCAATAGCCCAGCCAGTTTAAACACTGTATTTAATAGATCATCTTTAGATGCAGTTAATAAAGCGGATGTTAATGGGGTGTTGCTAGGCCTTCCTAGTACAGTCAATTCACAATCCAGCGCTAGTATTCCTAGCAATATCATTTTAAGAGGGGCAGCCGGTGGTTTAGGGTTGGTCAATTTAGATGGCGTACCTTTATTTGGTAACTTTACCGCCTTCTTTCCTTTAAGCCATTATCCCTTAGATCTATTGAATCGCGTGTCGGTAGACCGTGGTAATGATCAAGCACAAAGCAGTAGTAGAACCCTAGGTGGCTCTATTAATCTGACTAGTCGACAATTAAATGATGGACAAGCATTTTTGCATAGCGAAGGCGGAAGTTTTGGCACTGTGCGTAACAATGTGGGCTTGGGCATTGAAAATAAATTAGGAAGCTGGAGTTTCGCGGGTGGGCAAACTAATATTTTTGAGGGTATCAGTCAAGCGAGTCCCAGTAATGGTGGCAATAGCGAAACCAAAAAATCTGAATTAAGTACTGGCTTATTGCGTTGGACTAAAGACTATAAAGCGCTCAGTTTAGAGACCAGCTTATATTATGTGAATAACCGTGAAGGTTATGATGGCCCTGGTTTATTAGCCAATGGTAAGAGGGGTTGGGCAGTAGATCCTAATGGCTTAGTAAAGCAGCAAACGTGGGTGGCTCAGAGTCAAGCTTTCTACCATGTATCGGATTACTGGGATAGTTTCTTGCAAATTGGTTTTACTGAAGATAAACAGAATGGAGGAATAGGGACGCTACCTAATTGTTGCTCAATGAATTTAACCACTCAATTACTGCTAGCACGTTGGCAAAATACTCACAAAATAGCTTTAAATAGCCAAAAAGACAGGGCGCTGAGTTTTATCTGGGGCGTTGATGGCCAACAACAACATGGTGAAAATCTTAATAATCTATCTAAAGTTAATAGCTTAACTAATAGTTTATTAAGTCCTATTGCTCGTGCAGAAATGCGTTGGGGTAATTGGTTGACGACTGCAGAAACTCGCTTAGATCATTATGATCAATTTGGCGGTGATCGTGTGCTGTTTAGTTTTAATAATAGTTGGCGATTTTTACCTACTATGATGGCATGGACAAAAATGGGCACGGGTTATCGCACTCCGGCGATGAATGAACTATTACATCCCGTTTTTGGTAGCATCAAATTAGCACCAGAAAGTAATTTTGGCGGTGAATTAGGTTGGCGTTGGAATCCGAATAATTTATATGAAGTCAGTGTCTCCAGTTATTTGCAGCATTATCAAAATTTAATTGTTTTGCAACAAACAGCAGCTGGTGCTATCGCGAGCACCAATATAAATGAAGCTCATATTTTTGGTGTTGAAACTCAAAATATCTTCAAATGGAACCCAAGCTGGAAGAGTGGCATTACTTACAGTTACATGCTTGCACAAAACCCTCTTACAGGCTTAAAAGTCTCTGGTCGCCCTCAAAATCAAGGTTCAGTTTGGACAGAATGGAAAGTGCGCACTCCGATAACTTTGAGAGTTGATTTAACTTATCGCGAAGGCTATTGGTCAGATCAACTCAACACTATCCAAGTTCAAGCTGCACCCCGCGTAAATGCTAGTGTTAATTATCAAGTCACGCCTAAAATTAAACTGACCTTGCGAGGCGAGAATATTACTGATCAACGCACACCCGATTTATATGGTTTTAATTATCCAGGTGCCGCAATTTATGGCGGTGCTTATTTTGATTGGTAAGATTGAATAGGGTGGGCAACGCTTTTTGACCACCACTATGTCGACAAAATGTGGGCAAACGATAAGGCTGTTTGCACACCTTACAAAATATAAACACAGGCTAATTTAAGGCTGCTGTTAACTTATCAATTTACAAAATCTTCTGCCAATCAAATGACGGCCCTGGATCTGTTTTTCTTCCTGGAGCAATGTCACTATGTCCTGTGATTCGTTGTCTTGAAAGTTTAGGGTAGGCGGCTAATAAGCTATCAATAATAGTTGCCAGTCTTGAGTATTGTTCGGCGGTGTAAGCGCAAGATTCAGTGCCTTCTAGCTCTATGCCGATAGAAAAATCATTGCAGCGTTCTTGCTGGTTATAGCTGGATTGTCCTGCATGCCAAGCGCGTTTATTGAATGCTACATATTGCACACATTCACCATTACGTTTAATTAATAAATGCGCTGATACTTTAAGCTGATGTATGTCTTTAAAATAAGGATGATCATCAGGGTTGAGGGTATTGCAAAATAACTGGTCTATGTAAGGTGTATTAAATTCGCCGGGAGGAAGGCTGATGCAATGTATAACGACTAATGAAATGTCTTTGGTATCAGGGCGCTCATCAAAGTTGGGTGAAGGAGTTTTAATAGCGTCAGTTAGCCAGTGTTTTATGATAGTCATGAATTTTAATTACCGAAAATACGCAAATGAAATCATATTGCGATAAAATACTGCGTTTATTAAGTAGGCTTTAAATAAAGGCTCATTATTTTGTTAGTTATCGAGAGACTTTATTTAAAAGCAATGATCAAGAGTATAGCAATATGGGTAGTTTAGTCGTTAAGCGTTTTGTTAAGTTAGTTATTGTTGCTATGCTCGCTGGTTGTGTCAGCAGCCCTGAGAAAATTGCTGTTGAGCAGCCGCCTACTAACTTACCTCAACTGCCAGTTCTTGATGGTAATAGTGTTGAGGATACCCAGCTATCTTCTAATTCGGCTAAAGTGCCTGGTTCTCGTCAGTATGCAGCAAAACAATTAACCGGAACTTATGCAAATTCTAGTGCATTGAAGAATTTTATTTCGCGTATGGTTCATCAGCAAGGTTTTTCTTTAAGCTATTTAAATGGCTTGTTTTCACAAGCTAATCGACTCGACTCAGTCATACGTTTAGAAAATCCTGCGCCGCCAACTGTTGGCCCGACCAAACCCAGTATAGGTGGTTGGACACGCTATCGCGATAAATTTTTGACTGAATCCCATATTAACAATGGTGTGGAGTTTTGGCGTAATAATGCTGATGCTATTCAAAAAGCCAGTGCCACTTATAATGTTGATCCAGAATATATAGTCGGTATTATTGGTGTCGAAACTTATTTTGGTAAGAACTTTGGTAAAACTAATATTTTAGATGCCTTGACGACTTTGTCGTTTGATACTGTTAGGCGTTCTAATTATTTTATGTCTGAGCTAGAAAGTTTTTTACTGATGGCACGTGATGAAGGCTTTGACCCTAGACAACCCCAAGGTTCTTGGGCAGGGGCAATGGGTTATGGTCAATTTATGCCGAGTAATTTTAAACCCCTAGCTGTTGATTTTAATAACGATGGGCGTCGTGATTTATGGCATGCCAAAGATGCGATAGGCAGTGTTGCTAATTATTTTTCTCATAGTGGTTGGCAACTACATAATCCCGTCACTAAGCGATCAATTCAAGAAACTGATGCTAGCGTTATTGAGCTAAGTACTTATGAAGGTAATGAGTATTGGCGTATCTATCCAAATTTTGCGGTGATTAAGAAATATAATAATAGTAATAAATATGCGATGGCCGTACATCAATTAGCTCAGAGTATTAAACAACGTTATGTGCAAGTTAATGCGATGCAAAATAATTAGATATGTTTAGGCTCAAGGCTAAAGGCTAAAGGCTGTCAGAATATCTATGTGATATACTTTCGCCTTATTTATCGTTCCCACGCAGAGCTTGGGTATGATATTAATTTAGAGTTTTGCAGTAGGCCGGAATAAGACCACCCAAGCGTAGCGCGTGGTGGCGTTTCCGGCACACGTACCGATGTGAATACCGGAAATACTTTACTCGCTGATGCTCGAAAAGCCTTATTACGGCCTACAGTTGCATTGCTCCAGCATTGCGTGACGCAGAGCGTGGGAGCAATAAACCCAAGCTACACTTGTTTAAATCTATAACCGTAAGTGCTTTAAGTATAAAAAAGTCATTAATTCGATCGTTAATATATTTTGAATCAACAGGGCAATAATAATGGATGAGAACAAAAAGAAAGCATTAGGCGCAGCCCTTATGCAGATTGAGAAGCAGTTTGGTAAAGGCTCGGTCATGCGCATGGGAGATGTGACGGCTTCTCGTGATATTGATATCGTATCTACCGGTTCTTTGGGCTTAGATATTGCTTTAGGCTGTGGTGGCTTGCCTCGTGGTCGCGTCATCGAAATCTATGGGCCTGAGTCTTCAGGTAAAACGACTTTAACTCTACAAGTGATTGCGGAGATGCAAAAACTTGGTGGCACTGCGGCTTTCGTTGATGCGGAACATGCTTTGGATCCTGGCTATGCTGAAAAGATTGGAGTTAATGTCGATGAGTTGTTAGTTTCACAGCCTGATACGGGTGAACAAGCTTTAGAAATTACCGATATGTTAGTGCGCTCGGGTGCGGTGGATATAGTCGTTATTGACTCGGTAGCGGCTCTAACACCTAAAGCTGAAATTGAAGGCGATATGGGCGATTCCCACATGGGCTTGCAAGCACGTTTGATGTCACAGGCTTTAAGAAAACTAACCGGTAACATTAAACGCTCTAATACCTTGGTTATTTTTATCAACCAAATACGTATGAAAATTGGCGTCATGTTCGGTAGTCCTGAAACCACTACCGGCGGTAATGCTCTTAAGTTTTATGCGTCGGTTCGTTTAGATATACGCCGTATTGGTTCTGTAAAAAAAGGTGATGAGATTATCGGTAATGAAACCCGAGTAAAGGTCGTCAAAAATAAAGTCGCGCCGCCTTTTAGACAAGCTGAGTTTGAGATTTTATACGGTGAAGGTATTTCCTTTTTAGGTGAAGTGGTCGACCTAGGTGTCACTTATGGCTTTATTCAAAAATCGGGTTCTTGGTATAGTTACGGTGATGAGAAAATCGGCCAAGGCAAAGAAAATGTAAAACAATTCCTAAAAGAACATCCTGAAAAAGCTAAAGAAATTGAAGCTAAAATAAGAGATGAAGCCTTTAAGAAACTTGCTCCTATCACTGAAGTCCCTGAGGATGATATTTAAGCTCAGCGACTTAGCTAGTCCCAACCTCTAATGAATGAAGAGCAAACGATAGCAATTAATGACTTAAAATCAATTAAAGACTATTGCTTGGCTTTGTTGGTTCGTAGAGAGCATAGCCAAAAAGAATTGCTTAATAAATCTCTGGCAAAGGGTTGGGACGCTGATAGCATAGTCGCTGTTATTGATGACTTGGCTATGCAAAATTGGCAAAGTGATCTACGTTATGCGGAAAGTTTTACCCGTTACCGCATTAATAAAGGTTATGGTCCGCTTTGGATCAGTTATGAGCTACGTAAAAATGGTATCGATAACTATGATGTTGATGACGTAGTTCGGCAATTAGCAGGAAGTTGGATGGATCTGCTGGAGCAGGTTTATAGTAAAAAATATAAACAAGCGTCAGTTTTGGATCGTAATGAATGGGCAAAACGCAGTCGGTTTTTAATGCAACGCGGTTTTTCCAGCACGATGATAAGTACTTTATTTGATCATTTAAATATTAAATTGTAGGGTGTGTTGAAGCATCCTTTTAAAATCACACAGACCATGAAAAAAATGACTAGCGCTGAGTTGCGCACCGCCTTTTTGGAATTCTTCCATCAACGAGGACATTCAATAGAGCCTTCAAGCTCATTGGTGCCAGGAAATGATCCTACTTTATTGTTTACTAATGCCGGTATGGTGCAGTTCAAGGACGTGTTTTTAGGCCGAGAACAGCGCGATTTCAATAAGGCAGTTACTACGCAACGCTGTGTTAGAGCGGGCGGTAAACATAATGATTTAGAAAATGTAGGTTATACCGCAAGGCATCATACTTTTTTTGAAATGCTCGGTAATTTCAGCTTTGGTGATTACTTTAAAAAAGACGCCATTCATTATGCGTGGGATTTTTTAACGAAAGAACTCGGTATCCCGGCTGAAAAGCTATGGGTCACGGTTTTTGAAGAAGATACTGAAGCCGAAGCTATTTGGATTAATGAAGTCGGTGTTTCTGCTAATCGCTTATCAAGAATTGGTGCAAAGGATAATTTTTGGTCTATGGGTGACGTAGGGCCTTGTGGACCTTGCACAGAAATATTTTATGATCATGGTGAAGACATACCAGGTGGCCCTCCGGGTACGCCAGAAGAAGATGGCGATCGATATATCGAAGTCTGGAACTTGGTGTTTATGCAGTATGACCGTGCTGCGGATGGGACTTTAACGCCATTGCCTAAACCCTCTGTTGATACCGGTATGGGGCTAGAGCGCATCAGCGCCGTCTTGCAAGATGTGCATAATAATTATGAAATTGATTTATTCCAGCCAGTATTAAAAGCCGCTGCTGAATTGGTCGGCACTACTGATTTAACGTTGAGTTCTTTACGCGTTATCGCTGATCACATTCGCTCTTGTTCGTTTTTAATCGCTGATGGGGTCATGCCTTCTAATGAGGGTAGAGGTTATGTGTTGCGTCGAATTATTCGCCGCGCCATTCGCCATGGTTATAGATTGGGCATCCATGACGTTTTCTTTTATAAATTGGTTGCGCCTTTAGCCTTAGAAATGGGTCAGGCTTTTCCTGAACTTAAAGAGGCACAAGCTCAGGTTGAGCGTATCTTAAAGAAAGAAGAAGAGCGTTTTGCGGAAACACTAGGGCAGGGTATGAAAATACTCGAAGCTTGTGTCGCTAAAATGCAAGGTACTGTTATACCTGGCGAAACAGTCTTCCAACTTTATGATACTTACGGTTTTCCTGTTGATTTAACGGCTGATTTTGCGCGTGAAAATCAGTTCACGGTTGATCATGAGGGTTTTGAAGCCGCTATGAACGCACAGCGTGAAAGAGCGCGTTCAGCCAGTAGTTTTTCTGCGGATTATGATCAAGATATTAAGCTAGATAGTCAGACTGAATTTACTGGCTACGAGCAATTAGATGATCAAGCGCATATTGTTGCTTTGTATAAACAGGGACAGCCGGTCGATAGTTTACAAGCAGGCGAAGAAGGCTTGGTGGTTTTAGATAAAACACCTTTCTATGCAGAGTCTGGGGGTCAGATTGGTGATAGCGGACAAATTGCCACAGCCAATGCTGTGTTTGAGGTCAAGGATACTCAAAAACAAGCAGGTACTTTATTTTTACATAAAGGAACTGTGCTGTCTGGTACTCTTAGCCTAGCTGAATCCTGTAATGCACTCGTTAATAAAGTAGATAGGGTCGCCACCGAACTCAATCATTCAGCGACTCATTTATTACATGCCGCTTTAAGACAGACTTTAGGTGAGCATGTCAGTCAAAAAGGTTCGTTGGTTAATACTGAGCGTTTACGTTTTGACTTTGCTCATTTTGAGCCAGTGACGCCTGAAGAAATCGAGATATTAGAGCGTTTAGTTAATGAGCAAATACGCATCAATAATTCAGTCACTGCTCAAATCATGGCTAAAGATGAAGCCGTGCAAGCTGGTGCAATGGCCTTGTTTGGCGAAAAATACGGTGCTGAAGTTCGAGTATTAAAAATTGGTGAGTTTTCAACTGAGCTATGCGGTGGTACGCATGTCGAGCGAGCAGGAGATATTGGCTGCTTTAAAATTATCAGTGAAACCGGAGTTGCCGCGGGCGTTAGACGCATAGAGGCAGTTACCGGCGCCGCTTGTATTGAGTGGATAGCTAATCGAGATAAAGCCCTAAATCAAGTGGCTGGCTTATTAAAAAGCGCTCCAGAAAAAGTAGCTGAAAAAGTCGAACAACTGCTAGACAAAACGCGAGCACTGGAAAAGCAACTAGAACGCTTAAACTCAAAACTGGCTAGTTCTGCTGGTGATGAACTGGGTGCGCAGGCGGTCGATGTCGCTGGTATAAAAGTGTTAGCAGTTAAGCTAAATGATGTAGATGCTAAATCACTACGTGAGATGGCTGAGCAATTAAAAAATAAACTGGGTAGTTGCGCCATCGTTTTAGGCGTCGTTGACGGCGATAAGGTCAATTTAGTGGCTGGTGTGTCTAAAGATAAAATGACTCAGATAAAAGCCGGTGATTTAGTAAATTTTGTCGCCACCCAAGTCGGCGGTAAAGGCGGTGGTAAACCCGATTTAGCTATGGCCGGTGGCAATGATCCAAGTAAATTGGATGCAGCATTAGCCAGTGTTTGTGATTGGGTACAAGAAAAACTGGCATAAATGCGTAGGTCGGGTGACGGTTTTATGGTCGCTATGATCGGACGCGAAAAGTTTTGTAGTTTTGTAGGGTGGATAAGCGCTAGCGCATCCACCTGTTATTGTAGCGACCGCCATAAATATAAGCTCGACCTTCATCGGTCTCAATTTTTTCGGTTCAAAAAACCTAGGTGGATGCGCTATGCTTATCCACCCTACAGAACTACAGCATTAGCCAGTGTTTCAGCTTGGCTGCAAGCGCAGTTGGCATAAATGCGTAGGTCGGGTGACGGTTTTATGGTCGTTATGATCGGGCGCGAAAAGTTTTGTAGGGTGGATAAGCGCTAGCGCATCCACCTGTTATTGTAGCGACCGCCATAAATATAAGCTCGACCTTCATCGGTCTCAATTTTTTCGGTTAAAAAACTTAGGTGGATGCGCTATGCTTATCCACCCTACAGAACTACAGAATTAGCCAGTGTTTCAGCTTGGCTGCAAGCGCAGTTGGCATAAATGCGTAGGTCGGGTGACGGTTTTATGGTCGCTATGATCGGGCGCGAAAAGTTTTGTAGGGTGGATAAGCGCTAGCGCATCCACCTGTTATTGTAGCGAGCGCCATAAATATAAGCTCGACCTTCATCGGTCTCAATTTTTTCGGTTCAAAAAACTTAGGTGGATGCGCTATGCTTATCCATCCTACAGAACTTATAGGCATTGGTTTTCGCTCTGAGTCTTTTGTCTGCATTTAGGAGAGTTCTATCTATAAAGTAAGCGGTTAACCTAGCAATGAAAACACAGCCATCAATAAAAACATGATCAGCAATATAGGCCAGAAAAAAGGCACAAGGATAAATAACCCCAGTAAAGCCAAAAATGCTGCACCTATAAACAGAAACAACCCCACGCCTAAAAACAGCAAAGTCATTAACAGTCCAGTTATCAACATAATCACTAGAGCAGTCGGCAATGCAGCAAAATTCAACCAAGGTGTTGCGACCAGTGCGCCATTCCACATCAAACTAAATTGCCCTACCTCTGGATGAAACAGATAACTGCCTATAGCGATAAGCAAACCTACGATAAGTACTTTGGATATTAATGAATGATTGCTTTGCGTTCTCATGTTTTACATTCCTTAGGGGTTAATGTTGAAAAGCTTGGGTGTATACAGTCATTATTATGATCTAGGGGCGACACTATTGACTATAAGAGTTTTTATAGTGAAATACCTAAGTGTTTATCGATAAACTAAGCTGATCATCTGTGTAAATCTGTTACAATTGCGCAATTTGGCATTTCTGGATGGCAATCCTTGCCCTAAGTGCAAAAGCAATAACGCCTTAACCACCTCATTAGTCAGTTGAAACATCGTGGATTTAAAATATATCAGAAACTTCTCCATTATCGCCCATATCGATCATGGTAAATCAACACTTGCAGATCGATTTATTCAAATCTGTGGTGGCTTAAGTGCTAGAGAAATGTCAGCTCAAGTGCTTGATACTATGGATATTGAGAAAGAGCGCGGCATTACCATTAAAGCCCAAAGTGTTACCTTAGATTTTAAAGCGAAAGATGGTGAAACCTACCAGCTTAATTTTATTGATACTCCTGGTCATGTGGACTTTTCTTATGAGGTTTCTAGGTCTTTAGCTGCTTGTGAAGGCGCATTATTAGTCGTTGATGCTGCGCAAGGTGTAGAAGCTCAAAGTGTTGCTAACTGTTATACCGCGATAGAACAGGGACTTGAAGTTGTACCTGTACTAAATAAAATCGATTTACCCTCTGCTGAGCCAGAGCGCGTATTGGCTGAAATTGAAGAAGTGATTGGTATTCCAGCTGATGAAGCCTTAAGGATCAGTGCTAAGACGGGGGTGGGTGTTCATGATGTGCTTGAACAATTGGTAATTAAAGTGCCACCACCTAAAGGCGATATAGACGGTCCTTTGCAAGCCCTGATTATTGATTCATGGTTTGACAGTTATTTGGGCGTGGTATCGTTAGTTAGGATTATGCACGGCAGTATCCGCAGAAAACAAAAGATTACTATCATGTCGACTGGTAAGTCGTTCATTGCTGAAAAAGTAGGTGTGTTTACGCCTAAACGCCTAGAAAAAGATATATTAAATACCGGTGAAGTTGGTTTTGTGGTCGCTGGCATTAAAGATATTTTCGGTGCTCCTGTGGGCGACACCATTACTTGGACTGATAAACCTGCAACAGAACAGTTGACCGGTTTCCAACGAGTACAGCCTCGTGTTTTTGCTGGTTTATATCCAGTTAGTTCAGATGATTATGAAGATTTAAGAGAGGCACTCAATAAATTAAATCTTAATGATGCAGCTTTACAATTTGAGCCAGAAACATCACAGGCTTTAGGTTTTGGTTTTCGTTGTGGGTTTCTTGGTATGTTGCACATGGAAATTGTGCAAGAGCGTTTAGAAAGAGAATATGACGTCGATTTGATTACCACAGCTCCGACGGTAGTTTATGAAGTCATTACTCAAACCGATCAGATTTTAATGGTTGATAATCCTGCAAAACTACCTGATGGTGGGATAGTAAAAGAAATTCGTGAGCCGATAATTCGGGCTAATATTTTGGTGCCTCAGGCTTATTTGGGTGGCGTTATTTCTTTGTGTATCGAAAAGCGCGGTGTGCAAAAAGATATGCAGTATGTCGGCAGGCAAGTATCTTTACATTATGAAATGCCCTTAAGTGAAGTCGTATTAGATTTTTTTGATCGATTAAAGTCGGTGAGTCGTGGCTTTGCTTCCTTTGATTATGAATTCTTGCGTTTTCAAGCGGCAGACTTAGTGAAATTGGATGTACTCATTAATGCCGAAAAAGTGGATGCTTTATCGATTATTGTGCATAGAGATTTAAGCAATAATCGGGGGCGTGATTTAGTCGAAAGAATGAAAGATTTGATTCCAAGGCAAATGTATGAAGTCGCTATACAAGCCGCAATAGGCTCTAAGATTATTGCTAGATCTACCGTTAAAGCGATGCGTAAGAACGTTATTGCTAAATGTTACGGTGGCGATATTAGCCGCAAGAAGAAGTTATTAGAAAAACAAAAAGCGGGTAAAAAACGGATGAAACAAGTGGGTAATATTGAAATCCCACAAGAAGCGTTCTTAGCAGTTTTACAACTTAATAAAGATTAAATATCAGGCGAAAGGTTAAAGGCTAAAAGACGAAAGGCCAAAAGATCAGCAAATCTTTATAGCCCAACCTTTAGCCCTTAGCTTTTAGCCCTTAGCCTTTCATCTTAAACCTTCACCTAAATTTAATTTATGGACTTTGATTTTTCGTTTTATTTGTTACTTGCGACTGTTGTCACTGGAATTGTCTGGGGCAGTTATTTATTAATGCTTAAGTCGCGAGGTGAGGTCTTCGATGAGAAAAATGAACCCTTAATAGTTGAATACGCTCGTTCCTTTTTCCCGATAGTATTGATAGTGCTAATGCTGAGATCTTTTATCGCGGAGCCTTTTCGAATCCCTTCAGGTTCGATGATGCCTACTTTATTAGTTGGTGACTTTATTCTAGTAAATAAATTTACTTACGGTATTAGATTACCTGTTATTAATAAAAAAATTATAGAGTTAAATGAACCGCAACGCGGCGATATTGTGGTATTCCGATTTCCTAAAGAACCTAGTATTGATTACATTAAGCGTGTAATCGGTTTGCCAGGTGATAAGGTAGTTTATAAAAACAAGGAATTGACCGTAAATGACCAGCCAGTTAATCAAGTTTCAATGGGGCGTTATCAAGGGGTAGGTCAGGGCGAGG
>Ga0194037_1000462_pt1 | contig 31536 bp, 36 predicted proteins | sample JunL306m_MetaG_FD_148653 | JGI IMG/M metagenome (GOLD analysis project Ga0194037, IMG submission 148653) | Anoxic zone freshwater microbial communities from boreal shield lake in IISD Experimental Lakes Area, Ontario, Canada - Jun2016-L304-6m | ecosystem: Environmental > Aquatic > Freshwater >...
GGCTTTGCGAAAAGCAATGGCACTGCATGTTGAAAGCTTTGCTGCAAACAAGTATACGGTGCCAGTGTTCACCCCCGGCACCACTGTTGTTCCTCCCTCCGGCAAAGTTATCGGCGCTCAGGAACTTAAATATATGGTCGAAGCCAGTCTGGATGGTTGGCTTACAACAGGCCGCTTCAATGCCGAATTCGAAAAAAAACTTGCAAACTTTATCGGCATTAACCACCTCATCACGGTTAACTCCGGTTCATCCGCAAACCTGGTCGCTTTCAACACCCTGACCTCTCCCAAACTGGGCGAGCGGGGTATAAAAAAAGGTGATGAAGTTATTGGCGTGGCGGCAGGGTTTCCCACCACAGTCAACCCAATACTGCAATTCGGCGCAGTACCAGTCTTTGTGGATCTGGATCCGCTTACGCATAATATTGATGCCAGCAAAATTGAAGCCGCCATCAGCCCCAAAACCAGGGCAATTATGCTTGCCCACAGTTTGGGCAACCCCTTTAACCTCGATGTGGTAACGGCCCTGTGCAAAAAGCACAATCTGTGGCTGGTTGAAGATTGCTGCGATGCGCTGGGGACTACCTATCGTGGTAAGATGGTTGGTACCTTTGGCGACATTGCCACGCTAAGCTTTTACCCTGCTCACCACATCACCATGGGCGAAGGTGGTGCTGTGTTTACCAACAACAGCCAACTGAACACCATTGCGGAGAGCTTCCGCGACTGGGGCCGCGACTGTTATTGTCAGCCCGGCAAAGACAACACCTGCGGGAAACGCTTTACGCAGCAACATGGCGATCTGCCTTTTGGTTACGACCATAAATACACCTACAGTCATGGAGGGTATAATCTCAAAATATCCGACATGCAAGCTGCTTGTGGCTTGGCTCAGTTGGAAAATGCACCGCAATTCATTCAGGCTCGTAAGGAGAACTTTGCGTATCTCAAAAATCGCCTCAAAAGCTGCGAAGAATTTTTGCAACTCCCCGAGGCCACCGAACACTCTGATCCCTCGTGGTTTGGCTTCCCAATCACCGTAAAAGCAAACAGCCCCGTTACACGTTTGGATTTGCTAACCTATTTGGATGAATATAAAATTGGCTCACGCCTATTGTTTGCTGGCAACCTGACCCGACAGCCATATATGAAGGGCGCAAACTATCGTATCAGTGGTGACCTCACCAACACCGATAATGTGATGAACAATACCTTCTGGATTGGTGTGCAGCCAGCGTTGACGCGCGAGATGTTGGCGTTTGCGGCAAGTAAAATCGAGAGTTATCTTGGAAAGTAGAGAGTCAAAAACCCTCTCTCCATTCCAGATAAAATAATTATTTCAGCATCAGGAGCGATAATGATACGAGAAATTATTAAGCCTACAGCAGACTTTTATAGTGTACATATACCGAAAGAGTATATAAATCAAGAAGTGGAGATATTGGTTTTGCCTTTTTCGTATAATAACAGGCAAGAAATTGAAGATAATATGATCTCTGATATTTTCTCAAAAACTTCAGGCATATTAAAATCTAAAAATATAAAGCCAATAAAGTGGCAAGAGGAGATAAGAGGTGACAGAGAAATCTGAAAAATATCTTATTAATTCAACTATTATTATTTATCATTTAAATGATGAAAATATTGCGACCGAATTTCTAAGAAGCAATATAAAGTATTCATATATTTAAAGAATTACTTTTATAGAAGTTTTATCATTTGATTTTACGAAAGATGAAAAAGAAAAAGTTTTAAATCTTTTAAGAATATTTAAGATAATTGATACAACGGATACTATAGCAATGAGAGCTATTGAAAACAGAGAGATAAAGAAAATTAAGTTAGCAGATAACATCATAGCATCAACCGCTCAAGTAGATGATTTAATCCTTGTAACAAAAAACACAAAAGATTTTAATGGCTTAAATATACAGTTGTTAAATATTTTTGGTTGAAAATTGAAACATTTAATCTGCAATAAAATCAATCATGCTGAGCGAAATCCCCATAACCGGCCCTCAGGAAATACTGCTCGGCTTGCATAAGGATGCAGAGCAGTTTGCTACGCAGCTAAAAGAGCAGTCTGCCATGGTCTTATTTAGAGAGGGGCGACTTTCATCGGGCATGGCTGCGAGTTGGTTGGGTGTGCCGCGTGCCCATTTTCTGATAAAAGCCATGCAAGGGTGGGCAACCCTGTTGGAAAACACGCAGGAAGAATTCCGCAGAGAAACGGCCTTACTGGAAGGGTTTGATCGTCAGGCTTGCACAATATTCAGGATGGTTAAATCGCGCTGATGAAAATAGTTTTCCTCGGCACCAACGGTTGGTACGACTCCCCGACAGGCAACACCGTCTGCATCCTTATAGAGACCGATAAAGCATCAATACTCCTTGACGCTGGCAACGGCCTTTACAAAGCCGATCGCTACATCGGTTTAGACAAGCCAGTACACCTCTTTATCAGCCACACTCATCTTGACCATATTATTGGATTGCATATCCTGAACAAATTCAAGTTTAAGCAAGGGCTTACAATACACACCCAACCACGCACAGCAACGGCATTGCAAACAATGTTCAGCTCAACCTATTCGTTACCATTTGCTAACCTTGGTTATCCGGTCGTAATCGAAGAGCTGGAAGGTCCCTACAAAAACCAGAGCTTTGCAGTCCAGACAGCCAAAATGGACCACTCAGTTCCAACAATCGGCTTCCGCATCAGCATCGAAAACAAAATAATTGCCTATTGCCCCGATACTGGTTACTGCGATAACGCCGTAAAACTCGCAAAAGAGGCCGACCTGCTCATTGCCGAATGCGCATTCAGGTCAGGCGAAGAAAGTGAGCATTGGCCGCATCTAAACCCCGAAACGGCCGCCAGAATAGCAGTAGAAGCCCAAGCAAAGCAGCTTGCTCTAATCCACTTCGATGCACATCGTTACCCAACAATGGAGAGCAGGCAAAAGGCTCAACAAGCAGCTCAAGCCATTTTTCCAAATACAGTCGCAACCACCGACGAGCAGTGTATAGAATTCTAAATTCCCCCCCCCGAGGCCACCCAACATGTCGATTCATTCTGGTTTGGCTTTCCAATCACCGTAAAAGCAAAAAGCCCTGTTATTCCATTTCCAAATCTATAATGGCATCATAAAGCAAGGTTGTTGAATTAGCGAATGAGCTTCCTTTGCTAGTGTCATGTCAAGACTAAACTGACGGATAAAGCTTCTTCAATTTAATTCGTGCATCTTCTGTTGTAAAGCGCCAGTTGATAACGGCCTCCTTGTTATTTCGTTCTTTCTCCCAAGCACCAACCTGACGACGCACCTCAGTCATTGTATCAATTCGACGGTTCAGGCATTGATTTGATAGCACCCTAAGCTCAATCTCTGCCATGTTCAGCCAACTGCCGTGCTTCGGTGTATGAATAAATTCAAATCGGTCCAGCAACGCCCTTGCTTTCTTTGGCTTGAAGGTTTCATAAAGCGACCCGGGTTTATGAGTGTTCAAGTTGTCCATCACCAGCGTGATTTTTTCGGCATGACGGTACTTGCGTTCAATTTCTTCAAGAAACTTTGCCCAATCCTGCTTTTTCCGGTTGGAGGTCACTCTTACGATGCGCTTCCCCACCAATGGTTCTGTGGCAATGAAAATGTTGCATACTCCTTTACGGCTATACTCGTAATCGTAACGTGCTAACTGTCCTGGTTTTGCAGGAATTGGAAGCTTTGTTTCGCCAATCAACTGTTTCGGTGACTCATCCATGCATACCAGTGGATACAACGGATCATACGGCAGTTTGTACATGTCCAGTACCGTTTCCATTTGGGCCACAAAATCACCGTTCTGTGATGGTGGAATTACCCAACCTTCTGTTTTCCAAGGTTTAATGACGTTTTTTTTAAAGCTTGCCGAACTGTTTCATAGGATATCTGATCAACATACTCCAACTCAACAGCCTTATCAGCCAAAAGCCGCAGAGACCACCGCTTGTAACCAACAGGAGGTTCAGAGCAGCTCATGGCAATCAGGTGGGCTTCAAGATCTCCATCAACCTTTGTTTGAAATATTCTTGTTGAGGGCTTTCGTTGCAAGACAGCGTCCAAGCCTTCTTCGACAAACCGTTTTTTAACTCTGTCAATGGTTTTCATGCTCACGTTCAACACGCAGGCAATCGTCTCATTGATCGAGCGTTGCTGTTGAAATTTGCCTTCATCACACGCAAGGAGGATTAGGGCATTCAGTACTGTTTGAGCCGCATGTTTACCCTTGCTGCTGATGGCCTCCAATCCTTCGCGCTCTTCTTGGGTCAGGGTTACTTTGTATTTCTTCATGATCAATCCGGTTTTGGTTGAGTATGAAGAAAATATAAGCATTTTATACGACACTATTTTCTTGACATGACACTAGACTAAATCCAGTCTCAACAGGGAGGACATTAAGGCTGGCAGAGTGACGAGGATTACAGACCTAGGGGAACCATGGGTAAGTTTTATAGAGATCACTGACGATGCCAAAGAAGAGATCAGATATTGGTATAAAGTCGGTGATGAGGCGATTCGAAAAAAAGTATCTTGATGAAAAATATATACGTTACGCAGCCATATCTTCCTCCTCTGGAAGAATTTATTCCATATTTGGAGAAAATATGGGAAAGTAAGTTCTTGACCAATGGAGGTCCCTTTCACCAAGAGCTTGAAGCTGCACTTTGTGAATATCTGGGTGTAGAACACATAGCTCTTTTTACAAATGGCACTATTGCCTTAGTGACGGCATTGCAGGCGTTGCGAATTACCGGAGAAGTCATCACTACGCCGTACTCATTCGTCGCGACTTCTCATTCCCTGCTATGGAACGGCATTAAACCGGTGTTTGTGGACATTGAGCCGAATACGGTCAACATGGATCCAGCGAGAATTGAAGCTGCGATTACGCCCCACACTACCGGCATCATGCCGGTACATTGCTATGGTCATCCCTGTGATGTTGAGGCTATTCAGCAAATTGCCGATAACTACAACCTCAGGGTTATCTATGATGCTGCACATGCTTTTGGTGTACAGGATTCGCAAGGTAGCATACTTAGACATGGAGATCTCTCAGTGTTGAGCTTCCATAGCACCAAAGTTTTTAATACGTTTGAGGGAGGTGCTATCGTATGCCCCGATGCAAAGACTAAGGTTCGCATTGATCAACTGAAGAATTTTGGTCATGTTGGTGAAGTTACCGTTGTAGCTCCCGGTATTAATGGTAAAATGAGTGAATTCAACGCGGCACTTGGACTGTTACAGTTAAAATATGTTGATCAGACAATTGCCCGCCGTAAAGAAATTGACTCCATGTATCGAGAGCGGCTGAAAGATGTGAAGGGGATTCATTGCTTGAATGATGCCGGAGAAAAAATCGCAAACTATTCATATTTCCCGATTATGGTTGATGCTGATTATCCCATAAGCAGAGACGATCTGAATCAGCAGCTAAAAGAAAAGGGTATTCATCCTCGCCGCTATTTCTATCCGTTGATCTCAGACTACCCCATGTATCGCGGTTTGAGTTCTTCAAGTAAAGAGAACTTGCCAGTTGCTACAGTTGCTGCGAAACAAGTCCTTTGCCTGCCGATATATCCGGATCTTGATTTAAAAGTGGTCGATGAAATTACCCGATATATCGCTTTGAATGCAATGCAACTGATTGGATCAACGGAGGTTGCTTGATGAGGTTGGCCATCATGCAACCATATTTTCTGCCTTATATTGGCTACTTCCAATTGATTGCGGCAGTCGACTTGTTTATTGTATATGACAATATAAAGTATACCAAGAAAGGCTGGATAAACAGAAACCGAATGCTTCAGAATGGCAAAGATGTTATGTTTTCATTGCCGTTAAAAAGTGATTCTGACTATTTGAATGTGTGTGATCGATTCTTATCTGTTGATTTTAATCGGGATAAACTTTTGAACCGCTTCAGGGAAGCGTATAGACGAGCACCATATTTTGAAGAAACGTTTCCGCTGGTTGAAGAAATTGTACGATATGAAGATGCAAACCTGTTTCGTTACTTGTACAACTCCATTGTTAAAATTTGTCAAATTTTTGGAATTACTACAGATATTCAAATTTCATCTGGTATCGATATTGACCATGAGACAAAAAATCAGGATAAGGTATTGGCCTTATGTGATAAGGTAAATGCGACTACTTATGTAAATGCTATCGGCGGCATGGAACTGTACGACAAGGGAGTGTTTTACGAGAAGGGTATCGACTTGAAATTTATTCAATCGAAACCATTTAACTATTCACAGTACAGTGAGACGTTCGTGCCATGGTTATCGATTATTGATGTCATTATGTTCAATCCTGTAGAGACTATTAGCCACTTTGTTAGAACACAGTTCAATTTTGTTTAGGTGATGTAAATGAAAATACTACTTGTCGGCGCTAGTTCTTCTCTAGCATTAGCACTTAAACCTGTTTTAGAGGAATTCGCAGAGGTTGTGACTGCCGGACGCACTGGATGTGACGTCTATCTGGACTTAATCGAACCTATCGAGGCTATCAGTATTGCATCTGGATTCGATACCGTCATAAACTGCGCGGCCCAATTTGGCGGGAAACTTCCAGAGGATATTATCAACGCAGAAAACGTGAACGTGGTTGGCACACTCAAGCTTTGCCGGGCTTGCACGAATGCAGCCGTTGGTCAGTTAGTAAATATATCATCATCATTGGCGGGGCTTGACCCGGCCTCATCGTTCTATAACGAGTATACGCTGTCAAAACGGCATGCCGATGAAGTCGCACAACTTTATTCGTCGCGCTTCGGTCTGCCATTGCTGATAATCCGGCCTTCTCAAATTTATGGTGCAGATGAGTCATTCCGGAAGCACCAATCATCGCTGTATGCCATCATGGACAAGGCTCAGCAAAATCAGGACATCGTGATTTTCGGCTCCAACGATGCACTGCGCAATTTTATCTATGTGGAAGATGTGGCAACAGTGATTGCGTTGGCAGTAAAACAAAAACTGATTGGTAACTTCGCTTGCGTGTATTCAGAGAATGTGCGCCTTTCTCAGATTGTCGGTGCTGCGATTTCAGCGTTCGACAGTTGTAGTAACATATCTTTTGACAAGGATTTGCCTGATATACAAGACAATGGGTTTCCTGTTGATGATGAGCTATATAAAGCCATCGGTTTTTTTCCACAGATTTCTATTCTTGCAGGTCTCCAAAAAGAAGCGGTACGCAGAGGAGCTAATTTATGAAAACTATCCTCGTATCTGGTGCTAGTGGCATTGTTGGTTACGGCGCCCTTCGTTCACTGAAGGCGTCCGGGTTAAATCTGCGATTAATTGGTACAACTATTTACAACGACTCTGTTGCACCGGGTTTTTGCGATATTTTTGTTCAGGCCCCACCAACCAATGATCCCTGCTATATGAGTTGGTTACTAGATACCATCATACAGCATCAGGTTGACATGATTATCCCTTGCATTGAGACTGACTTGTATAAATGGGTCGATCACCTATCTGATATTCAACAGACTGGCGCGGCAGTTTTGATGAACGACGTTAGTCTGATTAAGTTGTGCAAAGATAAATGGTTTTTTTTTCAAAATATCAGTAGCGCAGGCCTGATGTGTGCGATTGACAGTTCGCTTAATTCAAGCTATGTGACCCTCTGTGCAAAGTTTGGCTTACCATTTCTTCTTAAACCCCGCCAAGGCTTCGGATCAAAAGGTATCATTCTGGTCGATTGCGAGGAGACTTTCTTAAAGCAGCAACAGCAAATAGGCTCTATTCTGATGGCGCAACCCATTGTTGGTACTATAGATGAGGAGTACACAATATCGGCTTTCTGCAATGGCCAAGGTGGCATATACGCGAGCATGGCAATGCGACGTAAACTAGCGCGTGACGGTTTCACAGAGAAGGCTGAGGTGGTACCGGTGGATGAATTTATGGATGTCTTGATTTCCCTTTGTCACCATTTACGGCCGCATGGCCCAACCAATTTTCAGTTCCGCAAGTGCGCTGAAGGGATTAAACTTCTTGAAATAAATCCTCGCATTTCTTCTTCTACGTCAATTCGAAGAGCGTTTGGGTATAATGAAAGTGAGATGGCTGTAAATTATTATTTAGAGAAAAAAATTCCCCAACAGCCCGCTATCCGACGAGGTAAGGCTGTACGATACACGGAGGATCTTATATTTTATGAAGATAGCTTTTATCTCTGATATTCACGGCAATTATGAAGCGTTGAGCGCCGTTTTGGCACAAATTGATAAATTTGATATCAAGCGCGTTTTCTGTGCTGGAGATGTTGTTGGTTACTATAGCCAAGTTAATGAATGCTGCGATGAACTGCGAAATCGAGGTATTCTTAGCGTGATGGGAAATCACGATTGGTATATGGCCAGTGGTGGGTGGTGCCTGCGCTCGAAGAGCGTAAATGAATGCCTTGTTTACCAGCGTAGTGTTATCAGCGATGATAATCTTGCTTGGCTGAAAACCTTTCCAATCCAAATGAACATAGGCGGGGTTCGCGTGGTACATGGCGGTTGGTCCGATCCAATCGATGAATATTTGAACCCAACTGAAGTATATTTTGAACGCATAGAAGGGCGATATTTCCTTACAGGCCATACTCATATTCAGGTTGTCCAACGTTTTGGTGACAAGGTATATTGTAACCCTGGTTCGGTTGGTCAACCGCGTGATGGTGATCATCGAGCCGCTTTTGCTGTGTTTGATAGCGGTGATTTTGAACTGCACCGTGTAGAATATGATATGCAAAAAGTGTTCAAACGGATGGATGATGCAGGATTTAACGAATACTACTACGGGGGCCTGAAGAAAGGCGCGCGCAACTTGAGAAAACTTGCTGATTAAGCAAAAAATGCCGATAAGACTTTTATTACAAACAACTTCTGTTATTTTATTCCCCAACTAATGCCATTACAATATAGGGCAGATATTGACGGCCTCAGAGCAATAGCTGTGTTGGTAGTCATATTTTTTCATGCAGGAATCCCTGGTTTTTCTGGTGGATTTGTGGGCGTTGATGTTTTTTTTGTCATCTCTGGATTTCTGATTACATCAATTATCCTTAAGGAAATAAAAGTTGGTAAATTCTCTGTCGCACGGTTCTATGAAAGAAGGATTAGAAGAATATTTCCCGCACTTTTTCCTGTTATTGCTTTTACCCTTGTAGTCGGTGCATTCCTATTTGATTCTAATGCATTCCATGCATTTGGGAAGAGTATAACCGCAACAACACTTTTTATTTCAAACATTCTATTTTGGCGTGAATCAGGGTATTTTGATCCAGCATCCATAACTAAACCATTGCTCCATACATGGTCATTAGCCGTTGAAGAACAGTTCTATATATTCTTCCCGTTGCTTCTCATCGCGATTAGTAGGTTTGCAAAGAACAGATATTTCCCATGGCTATTTGTAATCTGTCTTTTCTCTCTGCTTATAAGTATTTATGGAGCTTATACCTATCAAGTGGCAACATTCTACCTTGTTCCTACTCGAGCATGGGAACTACTTTTTGGGTCTATTCTGGCTCTTGGTGTTATCCCCCAACTTCAATCGGACCTTCAACGCAATTTCTTTTCGATCATAGGACTGGGTCTTATTTCATACAGTGTATTATTCTATACGGAAGCAACCCTATTCCCAGGAGCAAACGCTCTCGTACCAGTAATGGGTGCAAGTTGCATAATTTATAGCGGTCTGGCGGGGGGGGGGAGTCATCAACAGGTTTCTCAGCTTCAAGCCTATCGTGTACATAGGCCTCATATCATACTCACTCTATCTCTGGCACTGGCCTCTGTTTGCGTTTGCCAAGTATCTTCTCTTCCGTGATTTAACCCCTCTTGAGATTACAGGGATTATTATCATAACCTTTACCATTTCAGCACTTTCATTAAAGTTTATTGAGCAGCCATTTCGGGGTAATCAACCAATCCTTTTAAATAGGAAAAAACTTTTTATTGTCTCCGCAATAGTCATGCTTATTGTCTCCGCCATCGGAGGTGTTATTTATCAACAGAAGGGAATGCCCTATCGCTATCCCGAGGAACTTCAGGCTATAATAGATAATAATGATCCTGAATCGGTTATCAATGGAGAAAAAGAAAAGATTACAGCAAAATTATTGGAGGGTGGTGAACTTCCTCGAATTGGGATGAATAATATTGAACCGAGTTTTATTCTTTGGGGTGATTCTCATGCAAGGGCTTTAATCCCAGCCATTGTATTTCAAGCAAACCATAACGGATTATCAGGATTTGTGGGAACTCGAAACGATCACCCGCCTCTACTTGGTATGGACGTTACAACCGATAATATGACTGTGACATGCCATCACGAATATAATGATAAAGTTATTTCATTTATTGTATCTCATCCTGAGATTAAAACTGTGATCCTATCAGCTATTTGGGAATTCTATGCAAAGGGTTATCATTTTAATAAGCGGTTAGGAGGTACATATACAATAAAAGATGTTACAGGTAATATGTCATCTAATTCTAATGCCTTGTTACTGAAAATTGGTCTTACTCGAACAATTAATAAGCTTCTCAGTCTTGATCGTAAGGTGGTTATAGTCAGCGATGTTCCAGATATAGGATTTAATGTTCCAGGTATGTTCTTTGCAAGAAAGAGAATAGGTGTAAGCTTCAACGATATATTGCCATCAATGAATGAGTACATTGAACGCAACAAAGTAGTTTATGAAATATTTGCTATTTATAAGTCTCGTCCTAATGTCACTATTATTTATCCGGAGTCAATGCTTTTTGATAAATCAGGCAATATTATAATTGCTAATTCTAATAAGCTGCTTTATCAAGACTCGCATCATTTGTCGAAATATGGCGCTATCTATATTTCTCCAGTTTTTAATAATTGTTTTAAAAAAATGGCTCTTGGAAGAATTTAGTGGTATGATGTGAAACTGGAATACTTCATTCTACATTGGGAAGATAAGGTTGTTTATGGTTGGATATTGTATTGGTTCCTGTGGTTATCAAGCCTATTCGAGCCCATTGCCAAGGCCTTACAATGCATAATCCAACTATTTGCAAAGCCTTGCTTGTCGTGTGTCTCAATCGTTAAATATGTTGGCTTTATGGCTTATCTGCATGCACTTCATGTGCATCAAGGGCTGCTGTAAGAACCTCCCTTCGTGTCAGTATTACGTCAGCAAAAATCTCTACTACTCCGCTTCCACTAAAATGTGCGAAGAGCCAAAAAAATAGTTAGTGGCTCATAATATATATAAACAACATAGCACTTGAAAATGACTTCATGGAAAAAACTTGGAAGAGTATTTAACCCTGTTGACATACCTGATCGGCCAGAGTGGATGCACGAATATGCTCAGGCACCAGCAACTCTGGTATTCGATGATTTTGTTCGCGTCTATTTTAGTTGTCGACCAAAGCGCGACGAATACGGTCAGTTTGTAAGCTATTCTGCATTTGTTGACCTTGACCGAAAAGATCTTTTTAATATTGTTAATATTGCGCGGAAGCCGGTGTTAGAGCTAGGCGAGCTTGGTACTTTCGATGAGTTTGGTACTTATCCGATGTCGGTCATACGGCGAGGTAAAGAGGTTTGGGCTTATTACGCAGGTTGGACACGCTGCGAGTCTGTGCCGTTCAATGTGGCAATAGGCTTCGGTCGTAGCGTGGACGAGGGGGTTACTTTTCAGAAATTAGGTAAGGGCCCCTTACTCGAGTATACTCCTGACGAACCATTTACAATGAGTGGACCTAAAGTTCGCTTCTTCAATGGGATATACTATCTGTTCTATATCGCTGGCGATACATGGGTGCTTAAAGACGGTAATCCGGAAATATCGCATAAAATCCGAATGGCTACTTCCAGTGATGGTATTCGATGGATTAAGCATCACAAGGCACTTATCCCCGATAATTGGGGTCAAAACGAGTCACAGGCCAGCCCCGATGTAATCTATGCCTATGGGAAGTATCACATGTTTTTCTGTGGTTGGGTTCCTCGTGACTTTCGTCAAACGCGGCTTCGTAAGATTGGATATGCATGGTCAACAGATCTTCTAAATTGGACACGTGATGATAGCAAAGCGGGTATCGACATCTCGATAGATGGTTTCGACAACGAAATGGTTGCCTATCCGCATGTTTTTGAACTAGATGGTTGGATCTACATGCTTTACCTTGGCAATGAGGTTGGCCGATTTGGTTTTGGCTTAGCGCAACTTGAGGGGGAACTGAAATGAAATGGCTCAAAATAGGACAAGTGTTCGACTTCGAAACTTCAGGTTTTTCAGGGGAGTTCGTTGGTTTCGCTCAATCTCCCCAAGCTCTTGAATTTCCCAATTATATACGTTTCTATTTCTCAACTCGTAAGCAAAGCGAGAATGGCAAGTTTGTTAGTGTCGTACAATACATTGAGATGACCAAAGACTTTAAAACTATTGTTGGTCGTTCGAGCGGTACTGTGCTACCTCTTGGAAAACTTGGTGCTTTCGATGAACATGGCATTTTTCCGTTCAGCGTGTTTCGTCACAATGGTCAGATATGGGGCTATAGCAATGGTTGGAATCGTCGTAAATCTGTATCGGTCGATACTGCAATTGGCTTGGCAATTAGTTATGACGATGGTCAAACATTTAAGAAAGTAGGAGATGGCCCAGTATTGGGTCCTTCATTGCATGAACCTTATTTAGTGTGCGATCCTTTCGTTCGGGTGTTCAATAGTGTATTTCACATGTGGTATATCTATGGTACTGGGTGGAGGAGCATGAAGCAGGGGGAGCAACCAGAACGAACCTATGTGATTGCACATGCCACATCAAGCGACGGTGTTAACTTTGAAAGAGAAGGTCGTTCAATAATTTCTCAGAAGCATGGTGATGAATGCCAAGCGTTGCCAAGTGTGATAAAATTGGGCAACCGTTTTCATATGGTTTTTTGTCATCGTAATACCTTTGATTTTCGGACAAACCCGGCAAACGCTTATCGTATAGGTTATGCGTGGTCGGATGACTTGATTGACTGGACTCGTGAAGATGACCGAATCGGGATTGATACTACACCAGGCAGTTGGGATGCAGATATGATGTGTTATCCTCATATATTTTCTTGTGAAGATAAAATATACTTGGCATACAACGGGAATGAATTTGGCCGATATGGCTTCGGTTTAGCTCAACTTCAAAATGAAAAGCAACAGTGAGTACTATACGCAACTATAATGAGGAATTGAAGGATACACCAAATCGTAATTATTCCTATAATTTCGATTTCCATGTAATGCATCCTTTCATGATAAAGTCTTTTGAGCCTTTATTTAAGCAAGGAAGTTTGCTGGAACTAGGAAGTTTCAAAGGAGACTTTACAAGAAGATTCATTCCTTTCTTTGATGATATAACTTGCGTTGAAGCCTCAGAAGCTGCAATTGATGAAGCCAAAAAGAGCCTTGAAGATAAGGTGACGTTTGTTAATTCGCTTTTCGAAAAAGTTGTCTTGCCAAAACGTTATGATAACATCGTGCTAACTCATGTATTAGAACATCTTGATGACCCTGTTCTTGTTTTGAAGCGCATAAACGACGAATGGCTGGCGGAAGGCGGTCGATTCTTCTTGGTGTGTCCCAATGCCAATGCTCCTTCGCGGCAAATTGCGGTAAAAATGGGATTGATAACTCATAACACGGCGGTCACTATAGCCGAAGCGGCGCATGGACATCGTCGTACCTATACACTGGATACCCTGGAGCGGGATGTTGTTGCTGCAGGATTGAAGGTTGTTTACAGCTCAGGCATATTCTTCAAGGCACTGGCAAATTTTCAGTGGGATCGCTTACTGCAAACTGATATCATTTCAAGTGATTACCTTGATGGGTGTTATAAATTGGGACAACAGTACCCAGATTTGTGCTCAAGTATTTTTTTGATGTGTGAACGGGGAGAGAATCAATGAAGATTTCATTTGTTGTTGCTGTTTATCATAACGAGGGAGCCCTTTGTAAAACATATGAAAAAATCAACTCCCTTTTTGCAAATGAACTTTTGCAGTACGAGTATGAAATTGTTTTTGTTGATGATGGATCTAAGGATGGCTCTTTGGGTGAGCTTCTGAAGCTTAGGGAGCAGGATTATCGAGTTAAGGTGATCACGTTTACCCGGAATTTTGGGCAGATGTCAGCTATGCTGGCGGGGTTCAAAGAGGCTAAGGGTGATGCGGTTATTAATATTTCAGCAGATTTACAAGATCCGGTTGAAATTATACCTGAGATGGTAAAGAAGTGGCAAACTGGTTCAGAGATTGTTATTTGTCATAGAACTGATCGATCGGATAGTTTGACTGCTAAACTATTTTCTCGTTTTGCCTACTCAGTTTTACGCTTATCCCTCCCGCAAATGCCTGATGGAGGATTTGACTTTGTGTTGATGGACAGAAAAGTAATGGATGCATTTAATGCAATAGATGTCAGGCATAGATTCTTTCAAGGGGATTTGTTATGGACTGGTTTCAGTACCACATTGATTCCTTATGTTCGAATGAAAAGAACAATCGGAAAATCTCAATATAACTTTAGTAAAAAACTAAAGAATTTTCTTGATGCGGTATTAGATTCCTCTTTTTTGCCAATTAGATTAATTTCCTTGCTTGGAGTTATTATTTCTGCGCTCGGATTACTTTATGCTATTGATATTGTGCTTGCATGGCTAGGTGGCGGGACTCCATTTACAGGATGGGCACCGATTATGATTGCTATTCTTATTGTCGGTGGAATAATAATGCTCATGCTTGGTGTGATCGGTGAATATGTTTGGCGGATCAATGAAGAGGTACGTAAAAGACCAAACTATGTTATCAGGGATAAATTTATATGAGTAAAGAGTTGCCGTACACAGTGATTGATGGAATCAAGTGCTTCAGTCTTGAAGTGGCAAGTTCCTATACGGATTACCCTGATGAAGGATTTGATTTGACTGACAAAACGGAAGAGGGGAGTTTCTGGGTTTCATCTCGCAATAGGTTGTTTAAAAGTATTATTAAGCGATATCAATCACAAACAGGTAAAACCAATTTTCTTGAAATAGGTTGTGGTAATGGAGGGTTTATACGTCAAATCGTCGATAATCATAATTTGGAAATAACTGGCTCAGAGATATATCTCAAAGGTCTTCATTATGCAAAAAAAAGTCTGGCTGATGTCAATTTTATACAGTTTGATGTTACAAAAGGGTGCATTGGTGAGCTTTTTGATATGATTGTAGCCTTTGATGTTCTTGAACATATTGAAAATGATGTAGAAGCCATTTCAAATATCAATCAAATGCTCGCAAAAAATGGAATTATGGTTTTAAGTGTTCCACAGCATATGTTTTTATGGGGAAAACTTGATGAAATTGTTAAACATAAACGAAGATATAGCAGAAAAGAGTTGCTTAAAAAACTTGAAACTAATGGATTTGAAATTAGCTATTGCACCTCATTTCTTTTTCTTCTCTTTCCATTAATGTTAGTTTCAAGAGCGTTTGATAAAGGTGCGTCTACGTCAAATTCAGTTGAAAAAGAGTTAGAAAAAAGAGTTAAATTTTCAATTTTAATGAATATTGTATTTGATCAATTAATGAAAATAGATGAACTTCTTATCAAATGGGGATTTTCACTGCCGTATGGTGGGACATTAGTTATTGTGGCAAAAAAATCCAGTATCTGATAAATCATAATCTGTATAAATCAGTGCATAAATTTAAAATAGAAGCTATAAAATTCACCTTGGTAGGCATAGCTAACTTTGTAATTACTTTTATTGTCTTTACTGTATTGCTTAAATTATTTAAGGTTGATTATTCTTTATCACTCGTAGCTGCATGGATCGCCGGTCTGCTTTTTTCATATATATTTCATTTTATTTTTGTTTTCAAGGTTGATCAAAAAATACAATTTAGAGCAAATTTTTTCAGATATTTCTTGGCAGGTGCACTGTCAATTTCATTGAATGTTCTCTTTTTAAAAGCTTTAGTTATTAACACTGGTTTTGATCCTTTTTATGTCCAAATATTTCTGGTTCCATTCGTTGTTGTATTCAATTTTTCCACTTCAAAGTATTGGTCATTTAAATAGATAGGTTTGAATCAAATAGCAACTATTGATCAAAGGGAAGATTATGGACAAAGATAAAAAAATAAACTTTGTTATAGCTATTATTTTAACTGGTTTTATGTGCTCGGTCTGTTTTCATTACATTAAAGGCTATTATTTTCATCTACCTTATCCTCATAACACATTCCTGTTTACTCCTGGTGATAAATTTGCAGATTATTTTAATATACTTAATTGGAACAAAGACCTTAATCCATATTTTCAAAATGTTGCAACTGCACAATATCCATTATTAAATTTTTTAAGTTATTTATTGAGTTTGATTAACAGACTTATATCATTTTGTTTATATAATGCTGTTGTCATATCGTTGTTTTGTTATTTAAATGCGATTGCGCTGGATTGTAAAGATAAAATACAGCTTTACATCAGGACGTTTGTGTTTTCATTCCTTACATATCCCTTTCTTTTTACTATTGATCGTGGTAACTTTGAAAGTCTTCTATGCGTTTTTCTTATGTTGTTTATATACTTTTATCAACAAAAAAAATATATAGTATCAACTCTATTTCTTGCATTTGCAATATCTATGAAGTTATTTCCAGTATTTCTTGTCGTTTTGTTGATAGCTGAAAAGAAATACCGTCAACTGTTGTTTGCGATTTTGTTTGTAGCGGGTATTACATTGTTGTGCCTTGCTACTTTTAGCGGTGGATTAGAGGCTAATTTAAGAATGTTGATTTCTGGAGCAAATCTTCAGAATAACTCAAACGTATTGAGTTTTACTGGTAATAATACTATGGTACAGAGAGGAGTTACTCTATTTACTTTTTGCAAGGTTATATTCTGTCAGCTTGATGTTATCAATCGTATTGATATGGTTCGTTTTCTTGCATTTTATAAAGTAGTAATGTTGTTTTTTTCCTGTCTCTTGTCTTTTTATGTTGTTTTTGTAGAAAAGGAATTTTGGAAAAGAGTTGCTGTTTTGGTTTTTATGATGCTGTTATTCCCTCAGATTTCCGCTGATTATAAGCTTATCCATATTGTTATACCACTGCTTTTATTTATTAATGCAGTGTGTGACCAGAAATTTGATTTATTTTATACTGTTATGTTTTCTTTATTGATGATTCCAAAAGATTATTTATTGCTTTATTGTGTTTCATCTGATGCAGGGACTAATGATATCAGTATTGCGGTACTTCTCAATCCAATTATTATGATTGCCATGATGGCAGTTATAGTTATAACAGGTATAAGGCGTACAAGCTGGCCTGAGATTCTTATTTTGCTTCAGGAGCATTTAGAAAAAATTGGATTACAAAGATTATATAAAAATAAATCTGTACACGCTTCATGAAATAAATTATTGATACTTACTTAATGAGAGTAGCCGACTTTATCGCGCAATTTATTGCTGAGCACGACCAGACCGCCAAAACGATTTTTATGGTTTCAGGTGGAGGTAACATGCACTTGATTGATGCCCTTGGGAAAAATGAAAGGCTCAAATATGTTTGCAACCATCATGAACAGGCCTGTGCCATGGCTGCTGAGGGGTATGCACGGGTATCGAACAAAATTGGCATTGCATACGTCACTACGGGGCCAGGTGGAACCAATGCGATTACAGGGGTTATGGGTGCATGGGTGGACTCTATCCCGATGATGATTATTTCCGGGCAGGTCAAGTTTGAAACGACGATTGCTTCACAGCCTGAATTGAATCTCAGGCAACTTGGCGATCAGGAAATTAACATTGTTGATATTGTGCGACCTATTACCAAGTATGCGGTGATGATTACTGATAAAAACAAAGTCAGGTATCATCTTGAAAAAGCCGTTTATGAGGCGAAACACGGTCGCCCCGGCCCTGTGTGGCTTGATATTCCGCTTGATATTCAGGGCGCGCAGGTTGAGCCAGAAGAACTTGACGGGTTCAATGCTCCATCGGAACCTCATTACGACCTCAAGATTGACCAAGTGGTGGCAGCACTTAAAAAGGCAAAGCGTCCTGTTATCATTGCCGGTAATGGAATCGCGCTTGCCGGAGCTGTTCCTGAGTTCCGTGAACTTGCAAAACAGTTGAATATACCCGTCATCGGAACATTTGCCCGATATGATATCTTCAACGATGATGATGCGTTATATGCCGGACGATTCGGTTCAGTAGGGCACCGGGCAGGAAATTTTGCAGTGCAGAACAGCGACTTGATTCTTGCCATAGGTGCTCGCCTTAATATCAGGGCAGTGAGCTATAACTGGGCCTGTTTTGGTCGCGAGGCAGTCAAGATTGTTGTTGATATCGATGATAATGAGCTTAAAAAACATACACTTACGGTTGATATTCCAGTTACTGCAGATGCTGGATTGTTTATCAGGGAGTTACTGGTTGCTTGTCATGGCCCTCTTGACTGTGACGATTGGGTGAAGCAATGCCAGCATTATCGTAACTCTTTTCCAACCATTATATCCGAGAGGCAAGCGGACAAAGAAAAAGTTGATTCCTACAATTTTTTTGATGTCCTTTCCGATTGCACTGCCGATGACACCATTTTTGTTTTTGGGAATGGTACCGCTTGTGTCTCCTCTTATCAAAGTTTGCGCTTAAAAGGGAGCCAAAAAGTTGTTGTAAACTCAGGGTGTGCATCAATGGGTTATGACCTTCCAGCGGCTATAGGTGCATGGTATGCTTCACAGGATAAACCGGTTGTCTGCGTCACAGGTGATGGCAGTCTGCAGATGAATATTCAGGAACTGCAAACCATCATCCACAACAAGATACCTCTCAAATTGTTTGTTCTGAACAATGAGGGGTACATTTCGATCCGCAATACCCAGAGGGGCTTCTTTAATGCTAATTTTGTAGGGACGGGATGTGACAGCGGAGTCAGTTTCCCCGATATGCTTAAGATTGCCCAAGCTTACGGGTTTACCGGGATGAGAATTAGTAATCAAGATAATCTTCAAGAGCAGCTTCAGTTGGTAATACATTGTTCCGGTCCGGTTATATGTGAAATTATGCTGGACCCTGAAGAGAAAATGGAACCCAAGCTCTCATCAGAGAAAAAACCGGATGGACGCATGGTCTCCAAGCCGCTCGAAGATATGTATCCATTTCTTGACAGAAGATTATTCCAACAACAAATGCTTGTGAAAAGTATTTAGCAATAATAAAATTAAGAGATACAAGATGCAAGTAATTAATGATTTATTTAAAAAATTAGATTTAATAAAAGATAAAGAAATCTTTACTAAGCGATATATATATATATATATGGTGCGGGCGGGTATGGTAGAAGCTTACTGAAAACTTTGCTTGATATGAACGTTAAAATTGCTGGGTTTATAGATAAAAGTAGAAGTGATGATGTGGATGGTTATCGTTGTATAAGGTTAGGTGATCCTGAGAGTAATAAATACATAAATAATGAGGATGTTGTAATATTGATTGGGGTCCATAATAGAGATACAGATCCCTACCAGATAAAGTCAGAGTTATACAAGTTGGGTTATTGTAATGTATATACCCCAATAGAATATTATAATGAGTTGACTGATGGAGTTGAAAATCCATATTGGTTAGCTAAATCTGATTTCTATAATAAAAATATCGATAATATTAAGAATGTATATGAAAAAATAGAAAATAAAGAAGTTTTTATTGATATACTTCAGTATAGGCTTGGGTATTCAAATACATTAAAATATGCCAAAAGTTATTCGCAATATCGTCCTGATCCAATTTTAAAAAATATGGTATTCTCAAATTTCATTGATGCAGGAGCATACAATGGAGATTCCATTAAGGATTTCATTTTAAATGGAATTAGTGTAACAAATTATTATGCTTATGAGCCGGATCTTAAAAACTATACTGATTTAGCCGTTGCTGTGCAAGCCTATAATTTTAAGAAATATTTATTTCCTTCTGGTCTTAGTAATGTAAATGGAAAACTCAGTTTTCGTTCTAATGGCGAAGCTGGAATGTGTGTTGAGCAGCTAAATTTTGGTCAAGCATACGAAACGGTGTCTGTTATAAGATTAGATGATTCTCTACAGGGAGATGTGGCTATAGATTTTATAAAAATGGATATTGAGGGATTAGAAAATTCAGCAATTTTAGGGGCAAGAGAAATTATAAAAGCTCAAAACCCTGTTTTAGCTATATGTGTATATCACAAACCTGATGATTTATGGACTATTCTTCAGACAATTGAAAATATTGCGCCTGAAGTTTATAAATATTATTTGTATCAGCATGAATTAAATACATTTGAAGTTGTTCTTTATGCAATACCAAGATGAATAAGTATAGACATCATGAATAATATTAAAGCTTTTGCCTTTGATCTTGATGGAACACTTTATTACGGAAACAACGCTGTGTCTGGTGCTGTGGAAACAATTTCGTCGATTATCAAAGCTGGCTATAAAGTTTTTTATTTTACAAATAATTCAGCTAAAACACGGTTGCAAATCGTCACGAAATTATCTTCTCTTGGTTTTAGTGCATCATTAATCAATACCTATACCGCCTCCTATGCCTGTTCAAGGTATTTGTTGAAAAATCATATTGATTCGGTTTATGTCGTAGGAAGTGATGATTTAATAAATGATTTTAGATCACAGGGGATTAATGTAGTTGAACCAGAAAAAGCAAGTTCAGTTGTTGTGTGTTTAGATATGTTGTTGACATACGATAAAATATCAGGAGCTTTACTGGCAATTGAAAATGGGGCAAAATTAATTGTTGCAAATCGAGATAGTTCATTTCCTATAGAAAACAACAAGCGCTTGCCTGGGTGTGGCGCAATGGTCGGAGCAATCGTTAGCGCTACTGGTCATGAGCCAGACTTTATTGCAGGAAAACCAAATACGTACATGCTCGAATTACTCTGTAACGAGTGGAATTTGAGCGCTTCAGAGATCTGCGTTGTTGGGGATAGCATCGAAAGCGATATAGAAATGGCGAATCATTATCAATGTAGTAGTGTTTTATTTGATCCATTAAATAAATATTCAAATTATACTGCACAAAGAATTACATGTTTTCCTGATTTAATAAACATTTTACAATAATCAATCTATTGCCATGAATGTACTTGAATATCAGATGCTTGATGTACTTAAGCATTTAAAGGATGAATACGGTGTATTCGAAATCAAGGCAGAATTTGAGGCTGAAGGTAGTCGTATTGAAGAGATGATGCGCCTCAAAGATGTTACTTCAAAGGTAAATCTGCCGATTATCCTTAAAATCGGTGGTGTTGAAGCTGTGACAGATATCTACAACGCTATTTCTATAGGTGTCAAAGGTGTCATTGCGCCGATGGCCGAAACTGCATTTGCTGTTTCCAAGTTTCTTAATGCCATCGAAACATTTGTTGCTGAAGACAATCGTAAAGACATTGATTTTGCAATAAATATTGAGACAATCACGGCGTTTAATAATCTGGATAGTATCTTGGCCCTTCCGAATATTTCTATACTGCAAGGAGTCACTATTGGCAGGGTAGATTTTGTGGGTTCAATGGGGCATGACCGTGGTCAGGTTGATAGTGATGAAATTTATTCGTACTGCTCCGAAATATTCACAAAAGCCAGACAGTGCAATCTTAAAACAGGACTTGGTGGAGCAATTTCAACAGGATCTATTGATTTTATAAGAAATCTTCTGGCCGAGAACCTGATTGATAAGTTTGAGACACGAAAAGTCGTCTTTAAAGCAGACTCAATATTGGGTGATCCAGAAAAAGCTATTCTCAAAGCAGTGGAATTTGAACTTCTTTGGTTGAAAAGCAAACGTCGTTATTATCATCGTATAAAGTCTGAAGACGAGCAGAGAATCGAGATGCTTGACAAACGACTGGGAGTAAATTGACCGTTGGATACGTCGATTAAAATGTTCTCATTCTTAGTTATCGGCGGTACAGGCTTCTTCAGCAAGTCCATCCTCGATTCTTTCAAGCGAGGCGGGCTTGAAAAGTGGGGCATTGATCGCGTCATCGCCATGTCTGGCTCGATTGGTCTTATCTTTGAATAACAAAAAGCTGCTATGCGTCTTGATCGTATACATCTAAAAAACTACCGCTGTTTTGAAGCTCTCTCAATGGATTTTCATCCCCAATTGACGGTTCTCGTTGCGCCAAATGGTCTGGGAAAAACCACGTTGCTCGATGCCATTAAAGTAGCTCTTTGGCCATATCTTGCTGGTTTTGACTTGGGGAGTACCACCAACGATGTAACAAGTATTCAGATTGACGACGTTCGCCGCGAACAAGTGCAATCGCATGAAATGGAATGGCGTTTGCCTTCTGAAATTAAAGCATTCGGCCAATTACAGGTTCGTCAACTTGTTCTTGCGGGCATTCTGAAGATACCAGGATATGCAGCCAAAAATCTTGTAAACAATGGGGTCAACGAGCTCTCTGATGATGTTCCATGGCAGTGCGTGCGTTATTGAGACAAGGTAAAAAAAGGGACAAAAACCAAAGACTTGGCAATTGTCGATGCGTTGAATCTCAATGTGACTGCCAATGGTTTTGAAAAACGCATTTTTTCGGGTGACATTAAATTGCCTGATGATTTGCCAATGCTTGGCTATTATGGTACTGGGCGACTATGGGCACAAAAAAAGCTGACAGCCAAACATGCCCAAGCTGATGCTGAAACCCACCCGCCGAATTTTGCTGGGCAATGCTGCGGAAAATTACCTTCAATCCATTGAATATGCAGGATGAACCTCTTGAAAAATAAGGCTTCATGCTGGTGGACTTCACTCAGAACTCGGTATATAGAAACTGCAGTCTGCCGACTGTCAAATATATTCATTGTCAACTGAAAATAAAGTAATACAATTTGTCAACACTTCTCGTCATAGGCGGCACAGGCTTTTTCGGCAAGTCCATCCTTGATTCCTTCAAACGAGGCGCACTTGAACAGTGGGGCATTGAGCACGTAATCGCCATGTCGCGGAACGCCGAAAGCCTGCGCAAAGAGGCTCCGCAACTTATCTCTTCAGGGGTAGAGTTATACTCAGCAGATATAACCACAACGGCAACCCTGCCTGCGGCTGATATCGTCATTCACGCAGCAGCCTCGACCGATGCAGCCCGATATCTTTCTCGTCCGTTAGAAGAGCAAAGAAACATTCAGGCCGGAACCTACAATTATTGCAACTTGGCAAAAACTTTTCATGCCAACAGCAAGATTCTCTATGTAAGCTCAGGAGCCGTTTACGGCAAACAGCCGTTAGGTATGATGCATATCCCTGAAGAGTATTCGGCCAGTGACCTTTCAGAACTGCCTGACGGTAAACGCGACTACGCCATAGCGAAACGTGATGCTGAAGATGCAGTCAAGAACCTTGGCCAGCAGCGGCTTTCAGTGAGTATTGCCAGATGTTTTGCTTTTGTAGGGCCATGGCTTCCTCGCAATCAGCACTTTGCAATAGGGAACTTTATCGAAGATGGGTTGCAAGGCAGACCGATTACCGTTAAGGCAAGGAAGGAGGTTTATCGGAGTTATATGTATGCTGATGACCTTGTTGAGTGGCTGATGACGATAGCTGTACATGCAACCCCTCTATGCCCAGTCTATAATGTTGGCTCTGACCAGGCGATTATGATGGGTGATCTTGCAACGTTTGTTGCTGGAGAGTTTGGAGTTCAAGCATCGGTGCCTGTGATAACTGAGGCAACAATTGATCGTTATATACCATTTATTTACAAGGCTAAACACGAGCTTGGCTTAATGTTGCAACATGATTTACTTTCTGCAATTAGTCATACCGTCCGGAGGATTATGGTACATGAATACTTTTTGAAATATTCCTAAGAAACTCCCGCTGCTGACAGGGTTTGAGTGTTTTCCAGTAGGGAAAATCCCAGTGATTCTGCCCGCCGCTTCAAGTTGCTGACCACTCTTTTCCGGTATTGTTCCTCATAATAGTTCGCTCCCTGATCCACATACTCCATGCCGTATCTCAGCGCATTGTAAAAAAGAGTAGCTAATTTTCTGGCCATCGCGGTCACAGCTTTTGCTTTTCCAATCCGAGTGGAAAGTCTCCGATAAGTAGCCCCAAGTGCTGTATCGGGTCTTCCAACGACCACGGCAGCAAGTCTTAAAATCATCGCAGCTTTGCTTGAAGAGCGTCGCGTTTTGGAGGACAGAATTTTATCCCATGGATCTGAGTCAGGTCTATGCCAATAAAGCTGAACAGTGCTTGACTAACATCAAAACTGGGAGTATTCTTCGAGGCGTCTTTACTCCTTGGTTTTGGTAGAGCCGGTGGAGTAGAATCCCCCTCTTGCTGTAATCGTTTTAACGTCGATTCAATGACCCGATCACACGCTTCAATTTTTTCCGTGTATATGTCCATCAGTTCAAGAGCTTGAGTTAAAGAGAACAGATGCTCGCTCTTATAACTGCCTGTGAGAGCAGCCTTCATCACCTCAACAGAATTCTTGCAGTGGGCATCCCGCAGTTTGACCAGTTCATCAGGATTATGCTCTCAGTGTACTATTGCCCGGATAATACCTATACCTGTTTTTCCGGTAACGTCTGTCACGACGTGATGCAACTGAATATTCATTTGCATCATCGCTTTTTGCAGGTGCTGAAGATGGGCCGTTCTGTATTCGAGAAGCTTTTCTCGTTGGCGCACATAGGCTCTCAGTTCAGCAATCTCCCTGGAGGGGTGAAAGCTTGCTCGCAACAACCCGAATTGATGCAATTTCTGCAACCATTGGGCGTCATTGATATCTGTTTTACGACCAGGAACCGTTTTTGCTTCTCGGGCATTGACCAAAAAAACTTCAAACCCATAGCTTTCAAGAATTTCAAACGCTGGAATCCAATACACGCTTGTTGACTCCATGGCAATGGTATCAACCCGACACTTTTTCAGCCACCTTGCCATGGCGTGAAGTTCTCCGGTAAAGCTTTTGAATGTTCGAACCGATTTAGCAATTCGGTCAGGCGGTACGGCTACTACATGAAACTGAGAACCAATGTCAATGCCTGCTGCATTTGGGTGAATGACAGGCATGGATGACGACGGTACGCATTGTGCCATGATTGTTCCTCCATAATAGAAAAGCCGAAGGGCGGGCTTGCGGTAATTATCACTTTCCTAAACGGGATCATCACGAATGATGTCGCCACTGCCGAATCCGCAGAAAACCCTGCACCATGTGTCTAAACGGGGTAAATACCACCAAAAGACAATCGGTCGCTCTCTTCAGCTTGTTGATAAATACTCCAGAGTTTCTATAGTACAGAAAAGAAGGGACTTATTGAATTGTTTCTAATAAAAATCAAGTAGACCGAAATTCTAAAACAAAAGCAAATAAATTGATAATAAAAAAGTCTTAAAATATGTCATCAATAAAAATTCTAAACTGGGATAATAAAAAGCTGGAGCCAGTTATTATAACATATAATCGAGCAGAATCACTTGCAGCCACACTTGCTGCATTTTATAATGCAGGATTGTCTTCAATGAGATTACATGTATTAGATAACGCATCTACAGATAATACAAAGCAAATTGTTGAAGAGTATTCTGATAAATGGCCATTGTTAATTTATCATAAAAATAAATATAATATAGGTGGAAATGCTAATATTTTACGAGCTGTTGAATTTTCATCTTCTGAATATTCATGGGTTATTGGCGATGATGATGAATGGTATTTAGAAAATATTTCAGAGTTGATTTCAATTTTAAATAATGGCGATTCAGATATTATTCGGTTAGGATGGTTGGTAACCAACAATAGTCGTGGTAGAAGCATCACATTAAAAGAATTATTTAATGAAGAACAAACATTATTTGCGTCATTAAGTATGATTTCGTCAACTATTACAAGAAGGTCACTTATCGTCAAATATTTACAATATTCATATACTAATATTGCTAACTCATTTCCACAATTGGTTCCATATATCATGTCGTTGAATTCAGAAAATATGACCGTATGTTCTGTTAGCAAAGACATTATGAAGCATACTCCCGGAAAAGCAGGGGACCAAGGTTATTTTCTTGGTGATCTTGAGTTTTTTTCTCATTGGTTTTATACATCTCGATTTCTTAATAACAAATATCGAAAAAAGTTTAATGATGAGATATTGTATTATGCCACAAAAGAGAATAAATTATTAGCACACTTTATTTATTTCTTAAAAATTATATGGTATTTTAAAGTAGCCGGTTTAGATCAATCAGCATATATATATTTAATGTTTTTAACAGGAAATGGTCATCGACTATTTTTGGGGGCGTTATTGATTTTATATTATTTAATGCCAAAAAAATTATATTCAATTATATATAATTTTAGGCAATATTATAATGGCAATAATATTTGTCCTATTAGGCCAATTAGTAGAAATATCAAGAGGCTCTAAATTGCTAATGAGTTTTTTCAATTATTCAAATATTCCTGGGTAAAAATTTAATGCCTATATTATCCATATGTATCCCAACATATAATAGAAGTAAATATTTGAAACTAACAATTGAGTCCATAGTATCTCAGAATCGATTCAGAGATACTGATGATGTTGAGATCGTTGTATCAGATAATTCCTCTGAGGATGATACCGTTGAAGTTGTTCGTTATTATTCAGATATATATGGAAATAAAATTCGCTATTTCAAAAACTTAACAAATATCTTCGACAAAAACTTTGAAAAGGTACTTTCATTAGGTTTAGGTAAATACTTAAAGCTAAATAATGACACCTTATTACATAAGGATGGTTCGCTTGATATTATATTAAATACGATAAATATCAATTTGCCGAATAAGCCGATAATATATTTTTCTAATGGAAAGATTAATACTAATGAAAATATTACATGTATTAATTTCAACTCATTTATCGACATAGTTTCATTTAATTGTACTTGGATTGGTGGATTTGGTATTTGGAAAAATGATTTCGATATACTAATTGATTTTGGTAGATATTCATATTTGCAACTGACACAAGTAGATGCTCTTATAAGGATGTTTAACATGTCAAAAAATGTATATATTAATAATCAGGAATTATTTGTGGGAATAGATGCTGTTAAAAAAGGCGGATATGATTTGCTGACGGTTTTTTTAGAAAATTACCTTTACTTATTGCATAAACAATTATTGGAAAATCATCTATCTAAAGAAGTATATTGCTCTGAAAAAAAGAAGCTTTTATTAAAATTTATACTCCCCTGGCTATTGAATATAAAATTTTTGAATAGTCAATATTGTTTTGACTGTAAAAATTGGTTTCTTAGGATTTTTAATATCTATAAATATCATTTATTTACTTTTCTTGGGTTTATGCTTCGATATATATTTTCTGTTATTAAAAATAAATTTCGAATATTTAAAATAAATATTTTGACGAAATGAATAACTGTTTAAAATATTGCAATTACCAATACATATATTATACGAATAATTGATTTATGAAAAAAGCCTTAATAAATATTTTGCGTATTGTTGGTTTATTAAATTTTATTCGACTGTTAATATTAATTTGTAATGATTGTTTATTAAAATTACAACTTTATAATGCTAAAATATATTGGAGAAGTATAAATACTCATAATCAAACGGAAATGGAGAAAATTTTTCCATTTAATAAAGTAAGTGTTGGAAATGAAACTTATGGGCCTTTGTGTGTTCATTATTTTTGTCATCCTGATGAACGGCTAATTATAGGGAATTATTGTTCTATTTCTAAAGGAGTTAAATTTATTTTAGGAGGGAATCATAATACCAATACGTTCTCTACTTTTCCGTTTCGTAATAAATTTAATAATGGAGAAGTTGAAGCATTTACAAAAGGGCCTATAATTGTTGAGGATGATGTTTGGATAGGGACAGATGCTATCATACTTTCAGGAGTTACTTTAGGAAAAGGCTCAATTGTTGCTGCTGGTAGTATTGTCACTAAATCTTCTCAACCATATTCCATAATAGGTGGTAATCCTGCAAAAATCATCAAAATGCGATTCGACAAAGATTTAATTGCATTATTATTAGATATTGATTTTTTGCAAATAGATAAAAATAAAGTGCGTTCATTTTTAAAGTATATATATTTTCCATTGAATGAAAATATTTTGTTTAAAATAAAAAACGAGTTAATAAAAAAACCTATCTAATATTATCACGTTGTTACACTACTATCGAGTGTCTCTCAAAGACTGTTATTAAGGCCAACGAAACACGAGACTGGCGAATTTATCAGGATTTTGCCCATGTCTTGATTCATCATGCCAGAGAACTCTACAGCAAAGATGCCTTTGCTGTCAGTCTACAGGAAACTGTGTACGCACTCGATTCAACCACGATTGACCTCTGTCTTGCACTGTTTCCATGGGCAAAGTTCAGAACACACAAGGGTGCTATTAAAATGCACACTTTGCTTGAGTTACGTGGTAATATTCCGTCCTTTGTCGCCATTACCGATGGCAAGGTTCATGATGTCAATATCCTTGATGTGTTCATCATTGAACCGGGTTCTTTCTACATCATGGACCGAGGTTATATTGATTTTGAACGACTGTATCACATCCATCGTGCACAAGGATTTTTTGTCATAAGAGCGAAATCAAATTTAAGTTTTAAACGGCAATACTCTCATCCTGTTGATAAATCTACCGGTATTCGATGTGATCAACCATAACGCTTGCTTGCGCGAAATCCGCAAAAGAATACCCTGAGCCAATGAGACGCATCAAGTATTTCGATACGCAAAAAGGTAAGTCGTATGTGTACTTGAGCAACAATTTTGAACTTGTCTTCAAATGGATTAAACAACATTTACGAATTAAGGCTTTTTATGGTACTTCTGAAAATGCAGTAAAAACACAAATCAATGTATTTTGATATTAAAGTCGCAGTTTTGATATTAAATTGGAATGGCATTGACTTTACAGTCCCTTGTATTAATTCTTTATTTGCCGGGAGTATTCAGCCGTCTAAAATTTTTGTTGTTGACAATGCTTCTATTGATAATTCGGTCAATATTCTTAAAACTTCTTTTGAAACTATTGAACTTATAGAAAATCAATGTAACTTAGGTTTTGCAGGGGGCAATAATGTTGGCTTTTTAAAAATTATGTCTGAAAACTATGATTACATCTGGGTACTAAATAACGATACTGTTGTTGATACAAATTGTTTGTGTAATTTATTGGAAGTTATGGAAAATGATAAAGGTATAGCTGCTGCAACAGGAAAAATTTTATATGAAGGCACTGCCGATTTGATCTGGTACGCAGGCTCTAAAATTAATTACAGAAGACTTAAATCATGGCATATTGGTGCACTGCAAAGAGATAAAGGTCAATTTGACGTGCCACGTGATGTTCCATTTATTTCTGGCTGCTCTATGTTTCTGCGAAAAAGTACTTTAGAAAAAACAGGTTTTTTTGATAATAATTTTTTTGCATACTCAGAGGATTTTGATTGGTGTTTAAGGGCGGGTGATTTAGGGTTAAGGCTTCGATATATCCCTAAAGCTAAATTGTATCATAAAGTATCAGCTACTTTTAATAAAATCGCATTTTACAAAGATGGTGGTACTTCATCGCCTCTTGCGATTTATCTGACAACAAGAAATCGTATGTACATAATACGTAAACATGCAAAAGGTGCGTTTCATTTTTTCTCAGCTACCATAGATTATATGGTTTGGAATATTTACTATGGTACTGGTTTAATAATACTCTTTAGAATGCAGAAGTTTAAATATTTAATTAAAGGTATTGCTGATGGTTGCTTGAATAATCTTACTAATTCTTAAACTGATCGGTTTGTAAAACAGCGACCGTCCAGTCGTATAATAGCCAAGTATGAAAAGCTATACAGATAAATTTTAGTGTCAAATGCTCAATATCCTTTATTTTATTCAAAAAAAAATATTTCTGAATAAACGTTTTGCAAATTTTCTTAGGTAACTTGACGCTGATTTGAAAACTATCGTGACAAGAGGAAAAAATGGTATGGTTAAGCCCTTTTGGGGCGAACGCTTCTAATGCCGGATGGCATAAGTAGTGCCTGCTGAAAAAGCGCTAAAGCTATATTTTATATTTGATTAAGTCAATATTTTTTGTATATTGGCGCAAGGAAAATGGAGGAAATAGCCCAAAACCCTTGCACCTAAAAAATAAGAATAAAATAAAAATAATCACTGGTGTCCAACTGTTGAAAAAAAATATCCCTGTAACGCACAATAATAAAATACAATACGGAGTTTTTTTGCCGTCACCGACTTAAAGATATCTGTTATCTTCGATCATTTCATAATTATTCAACGAGGAATGATCGATGTATACAAAAGAAACTGTTTTTACTCAGTTGATTGAACACATACCGCTTCATCAATTTCGCCTGTGCGTCAAACGTTACAACGGCAATTACAAGGTCCAATCGTTCAGTTGTCTTGATCAATATCTCTGCCTGTTCTTTGCCGAACGAACCTATCGGGAAAGCCTTCGTGATATCACAACATGTCTGCTCGGTATGCAAAACAAACTGTATCACATGGGTATACGAGGCAATATTGCCCGAAGCACTCTGGCCTACGCCAACGAAACACGAGACTGGCGAATTTATCAGGATTTTGCCCATGTCTTGATTCATCATGCCAGAGAACTCTACAGCAAAGATGCCTTTGCTGTCAGTCTACAGGAAACTGTGTACGCACTCGATTCAACCACGATTGACCTCTGTCTTGCACTGTTTCCATGGGCAAAGTTCAGAACACACAAGGGTGCTATTAAAATGCACACTTTGCTTGAGTTACGTGGTAATATTCCGTCCTTTGTCGCCATTACCGATGGCAAGGTTCATGATGTCAATATCCTTGATGTGTTCATCATTGAACCGGGTTCTTTCTACATCATGGACCGAGGTTATATTGATTTTGAACGACTGTATCACATCCATCGTGCACAAGGATTTTTTGTCATAAGAGCGAATTCAAATTTAAGTTTAAAAGGCAATACTCTCATCCTGTTGATAAATCTACCGGTATTCGATGTGATCAAACCATAACGCTTGCTTGCGCGAAATCCGCAAAAAAATACCCTGAGCCAATGAGACGCATCAAGTATTTCGATACACAAAAAGGTAAGTCGCATGTGTACTTGAGCAACAATTTTGAACTTGCTCCAACAGTGATTGCAGACCTCTACAAAAGCAGATGGCAGATTGAACTTTTCTTCAAATGGATTAAACAACATTTACGAATTAAGGCTTTTTATGGTACTTCTGGAAAGCGCCGATTAAAACTGGTAGAGAGTAGAGAATGCAAGTTTCTTATATGAAAGGAATAGCCATCCATCATAGCCCTGAGTCATGCCTCGATACACAGCAATGGTATGGGGAAGCGTTGACAGGG